>Ga0181464_1000154_pt2 | contig 21842 bp, 19 predicted proteins | sample InSIn2gowninarea_FD_119074 | JGI IMG/M metagenome (GOLD analysis project Ga0181464, IMG submission 119074) | Clean room microbial communities from NASA Spacecraft Assembly Facility at Jet Propulsion Laboratory, Pasadena, California, USA -... ...
GAAGATACGTCCGTACTCGAAGGGCTGAAAGTCAACAAGAAAGGCAACGTCCTGAATGAGGATGGTGACGTGATCGCTGAACTGAAAGATGGTAAGCTCGAAGAATGCGCTGGCAAGAAGCTCAACGACAAGGGTGAGGTGCTTGACAAAGAAGGAAACGTCATCGGTTCAGTTGAGATGATCAAACATGACGATGAAGAAGAGCAGGAGGAAGCTCAGGAAGAGGCCAAGGAGGAAGGCAAAGAGGAAGCTCAGGAAGAATCACCAACGTCTGTCCTTGAAGGCTTGAAGGTCAGCAAGAAAGGCACCGTCCTCGACGAGAACGGTGATGTCATTGCCGAGTTGAAGGACGGCGAGCTTGAACAATGTGCTGGCAAGAAGCTCAATGATAAGGGTGAGGTTCTCGACAAGGACGGAAACGTCATTGGCAAGGTTGAGATGACTACGCAACAAGGAGACGAAGAGGAGGCTGAGGCTGAGCAAGATGATGGCCTGCCACCTCTCTCCGTCCTTGAAGGTCTGAAGGTTAACAAACAAGGCAAACTGGTCGACCGAGATGGTAACATCGTTGGTGAACTCACCGAGGGTGATGCCAAAAAACTCTGGAAATCTGGACTTACCTGCGACAAGGAAGGCCAATTCTGGGACAACCGAGGCAAGGTTATCGCTCGTGCTAAGACTGTGCCACGTGAGGATCCTGACGACGAAGCTGAGTTCGCTGGCCTCGAAGGTCTGACCGTCGTTGCTGACGGTTGGGTCGAAGATGACAATGACAACCGGGTCGGCAAAGTGGTTGAAGGAAATCCCAAGCGTCTGGTCGGTCGTTCCGTTGATGAGGATGGCGACATCATCGACAAGAAGGGCAACGTTGTTGGACACGCCGAGCGATATGAAGAACCTGAACCTGAGGCGGAAGCTGAGCCTGAGAAGGTCGATCTGTCCGAGATGAAAGGCCTGCGACCCAACAAGCAGGGTAACGTCATTGGCCGTGATGGAGTTCCCATCGGTCGTGTTGCTGAAGGCAGCAAATCTGAATGTGCAGGCAGACCAATTGATGCCGACGGTAAGATCTGGAACGATGAGGGCAAGCCTATTGGCCAATGTGAATTGATTCCTCCGGATCAACGAGAATCGAAGCCTGAGGGGCCATTTGCTGGTCTGGAAGGTCTCGTCGTGAATGAAGATGGTCTTGTCGAGGATGAAGATGGCCATGTTGTCGGCAAAATCACCGAAGGCGACGCGAAGAAGCTCGTTGGCCGAAAGGTCGACGAAGATGGTGATATTATTGACAAGTACGGCAACGTCAAGGGTCACGCGGAGCCATACGAAGTTCCACAAGAAGAGGAAGCAGCTCCTGAAGATCTAAGTTCCTTGGGTGGCAAGACTGTCAACAAGGCAGGTAAGGTCGTCGATGCTCAAGGCAATATCTTTGGTGAAGTCGTTGACGGTGACCCAAAGAGACTCGTTGGCTGCAAGGTTGATGGCCAAGGTCAAATTTGGTCCAACGACGGCAAGGTCATCGGTCATGCTGGTCTATCCTCAGGTGGCGACGATCGTGCTGAAGGTCCGTTCGCGAACTTCGACAAAACGGAAGTCACCAAGGACGGCTACGTCGTGAACCAGGCTAACGATATCATTGGCCGTGTCACTGAAGGCGACGCCAAGAAGCTTGTCGGCCGATCTGTCGATGTTGATGGAGACATTACTGACAAGAATGGCAATGTGATTGGCCACGCTGAACGATGGGAGCCAGAACAGAAGGAACGCGAAGTCAACCCTATGTCTGGTCTAAGAGTTAACAAGGAGGGAGAGGTTCGTGACAAGAACGGCGATGTCGTCGGTAGATTGACGGCAGGTACTCTGACTCACTGCATTGGCCACGAGATCAATGACAACGGCGATGTTGTGGACCAAGACGGCAACAAGCTCGGTGAGGTTACATTGCTGGAAAACATACCTGATGAAGAGGAAGAAGAAGTGCCAGTGGAGGAGATGACAGAAGAGGAGCAAAAAGCTCAGGAAGAACGCGAGACCGCCAAGAAGATCTCGAACATCGTCAATCAGACTCTCGAGAAGATGGAGCCTATCTGCAAGCAGATCACTGAGGTATGTATTCGCCTTTCCCTCCATCGTAACTATACTGACATATCCTTTTAGCGCATTGACAAAGCAGACCGGACTCCAAAGGAGGAGCTAGACGAGGAAAAACTCGTTGAGGATGTTAAGCCATTGATTGAAGATGGTAACAAAATCCTCGGAGAATGCAACGGCGCTATTCGAGGCTTGGATCCTGACGGTCACATTGCTGCCAACGCAAAGGCGCGACATGCTTCTGGAGACGCCTCGCCTGAAGAACATCGTGTTGCTGAAGGCCTCAAGGAGCTCACAACACAGGTCGTCACGACCATCGACAATGCCAAGAAGAAGATTGCCGACATGCCTCATGCCAAGAAGAAGTTGAACCCATTGTGGGGATTGTTGACAGAGCCGCTGTTTCAGATCCTCGCTGCTGTCGGTCTGTTATTGAGTGGTGTGCTTGGCTTGGTTGGCAAGCTACTCAACGGTCTTGGTCTAGGTGGTCTTGTCAATGGTATCTTGGGTGGTTTGGGTATCGACAAACTGCTTGGTGGCATTGGTCTTGGATCGATAGGTGATGCATTGGGCTTTGGTGGTAAGAAGAAGAAATGAACAGACAAATGAAAGAATAAAGAATGAAATTGTGGGATAGCCGTGGAGGGAATTTTCTTTTGTTGTTAATGTGGCTGAACGCAGTTAGGGAAGTCACGATGGGAAAGCGTCCTTCGGAGACGAATTTAGGTATATCTATGTGCATTAGTACTATTAATTTTGGGAGGATATTGAATGATGCGGGCTGTGGGGGCAGTCTAGTCATAATAATATATTCTCTTCATTTTCATCCTGCTGCTGCTACTCGCCTTGCATTCCACGTATCATAGTCGTCTTGCATTTCCTGAGTGATGCTTCTGGGCATTTCGTTGATAGCCTGCTCCAAGTGTGCCGTTGAGATATCGAGGAGGGCACCATTGGCAAATGCTAGTTCTCCCGCCGTCTGGCAAACTGCAACTACCTCTGCGCCCGACATGCCCTCTGTCATGTCAACGTACGTAGGAATACTATCCCGTACTTCCTGGCTGTACCTCGATGATCTGTTCATGCGTTTGCGAAGTATTGCCTCCCGTGTCTTTGCATCCGGCGGTCCAATGTACACCACACTGTCGAACCTGCCTGGCCGTAGCAATGCCGGATCAATCGCTTGTGGTTTATTCGTTGCGGCGACTACGAGCACATCCTTCAACTCTTCGAAGCCATCCATTTCGGTGAGTAATGTAGTTAGCACGTTGAGCTCGCTGTGCCCACCTGCCCTTCGTGCAATCGCATCAATTTCATCGAAGAAGATGATGCAAGGACTAGCTGCGCGTGCTTTGCGGAAGATCTCTCGTGTCGCTCGTTCGGACTCGCCCACGTACATCGAAATTAGCTCCGCGCCCTTCACGGCGAGAAAGTTATAGTCTGATTCTGTTGCGAGCGCCTTGACGAGCATCGTTTTCGAGCAGCCAGGGGGACCATAGAGAAGGATGCCCTTTTTAGGAGGAATGTCATACTCTTTGAGTTCTCGAGGGTATTTTAACGGCCACTCTACTGCGTTGCGAAGGCGGGCTTTGAAGGATTCTTGTCCGCCTATATCGGTCCACTTCACGGTGGGCTTTTCGAGGAATATATTTTGGAGAGCTGAGGGACGGACTTGTGTGAAGGCATGGGAAAGAACCCAAGATTGTTGGTTGGTTGTAACAGCAGCATCTGCCGTGTCGTTCGTAGTGGGGACAAGGTCACTGTGGAGATCACGGTGGTAACGAAGCAAAAGTCTGTCCAGATCGTCGCCAACGTAGCCATGAGATTTTGCCGCTGCTTCTTTGAGGAGGTCCTGGTCTAGTTGTTGATTGGTCATTGTGTTCAAGATTTCGAGGCGCTGTCGAGCGTCTGGTATTGGTACTTCGATCTCGTCGGCGAAAGTGTAACCCATACGGAGTGATATGTGTAGGTCGTTGGGGTCTTGAATCTCACCAACAATCAGGGTCGTGTTTGAACTCATCTTGAAGAGCTTTCTGAGAGCTTTGACCTCCCCATCGGAAAGTTTAAAGGTCAGATCAACATGGATGAGAGTGCGCTCGGAAGACTTAGTTGGCTTGATAGATGAATCCCACTCCACTACCCTATCCCATTCGTAACCTGCCTCTATGGCTTCTCTCAGCAGAGTCTTACCCGTACCTGCCGCGCCATATAAAAGCATGCCCTGTGCACCCCGGCGAGATGAAAGAAATCCTTCGCTGTGTGCCATGTCGAAGATTGTTTGCACGATACGCCGAATCTGTTCCTTCTGTGCTTGCAGACCTCCAATCCGCTCAAAGCTAATCTCCTGACCGTGATTGACGCCATTGACCACGGCACTGCCAACATGAATTCGAGTAGTGCCTGATACTCTGAAGATAGCCCCTTTTCGTGCCTCAACTTCAAATTCCTTACGCTGCTTCCCAAATACTACCGTGAATCTCTGGCCCGCAATCAAATATTTGTAGTTCTCACGGACACTATTGCTTGCTAGCCATTCCCAATAGCGTTTATCTTCTGCTTCTAGACCCTCCGTGGGAGGTTGTACAGAGATAAGATCGGATTCTTGTAGCACGTCTTCTGCCTTGGACACTGATACCTCATTTCCAAGCTTGACGTTCGCCCGGTCTTGTAGTGTTTTTGAGATGCCAATCACACCGTCTTTGAGATCTGCTTTTGTAGTAAGCCATGCGACTGCATTGATTGTAGTGTCATGGTTTGATGTTGAGATGGTACATAGATCTCCATTTCTCAATTTGAGATTTAGCATCTGCGTAGCAGTCATAAAAACAAGAACGGGGTCCTTCTCAGCCTCGGATGGCCGACATTTAAGATTAACCATTTTGGTGTCTGCAACGTCTTTCACTGGTTCATCGAGTTCAAGAGGAAGACAGTGCAGACCTTCAAGTAAAATAGCGTGTTTTGTATTTGTAGCCGGTTTTTTATATCAATGCATTGAAGAGCAAAACACGGTGACTCACCTCTTCTTGAAAGTGGACAAATATCAGCTGCTTTTTATTCTACTTATCATTCAAACAATGTTTTGTTCATAACTTTATTGAAAAATTAATTGATGGAAAATCACACTCTAAGTAGTAACAGCAATTGAGGTGGTTGACGACCATGGAACAATTGAGTGGACCACTAGCTGTGGAGGCCTCCCAACGAAGAGATACGAAGCTGCAAGTGGCGATGAGTCGCTGATGCTTGTCGTGCTCAGTATTGCCTGAAACGTGAGCAGCTTCTTCACAATCAGTCATGTTATTGGGAATTGTTGAAAACAAAATTTGAAGTTTCGATCGTATCACGTGATACAGAGTTGGCATCGAGTGTCGGATCGTTGTCAGCTACTGCTATGGTCTGTCTTCCTGGTCGGTCTGACGCATCTGCGACGTCCGTTCAAAATAGACTATTGAAAGCGGATCTGTCCTGCGCATGTACTTGTCTGCTACCAGCCAGGTGATCGACATGCTTAGGAAATCTAAATCCCACTTTGTGAGTGGTATGGAGGTCGAATCGGTGTAAACTGAGCCAACCCTGACAGTATGTTATGAGGAATTCAAGGAATGTGATTTCATTGAACAATTGTGTGGACTCAAATCCCGCCAAGTACGGGCTTACCAGCACTCCGAGTCACCCGCTTGGTTACTTTGTTGGTGTTGCTAGCATGATCGGCTCCCGATGTGCCCTCTATTTCTTCCGCTAATTGACTCCCATGCTCTGCATCTCCGTCTTCATCCACATCTGATTCCTCAAACTCATGTTTCACAGGTGTCACAGGACTTGTCTCTGGCTTCTTCTCCGTCATTTCTTGAACAACTTTCGCCGCATCGGACTGCGTGCCATTCCATGCACCACAACCCTGGCACCTCCACTGGCCTAGTTCTTCCAGTGTCTTGATGCCCGGAGGCGCTTGACCATTGACCATGCGACAATTCTGGCAAAGTAGGACTAGTCTGTTCTTGGCCAATGTCTCGTCCTCGCCGAGCATGACGTCCAGAATTCTGTCATACCAATGCGAGGTATGTTCGTATGCTGCGCGGGATTGCATGGACGGTGGAGGTTGTGAGAAGGCGTTCGGAGCGAAACCAGGTTCTTCTACACCCACTGGACTTTGTTCGAGTGATCGAGGCGAGGAATGTAGGCTGCTTGGAGAAGGGAGCTGTTGTTGTTGCCGATTCGGAGGTGAAATGGGAAGTCCTCGCCCAGGAATGTTCGCGGTGGGTGGAGGGGGGATGCCAGTCCTTTGCACAAGGTGCGGCTGTTCTTTCGTTTTCCTTTTCGTGTCTTGCTTCTGGGCTGCCTCTGCTGGTTTCAGTGGTCCCCCTCCGTACTTTTGCAGCAACTCTTGGGTGCTGTCATATTTTGTAGCTCCCTTGAGATCTGCAATCTTCTCTTCCCTTTGCTTTTGCAGTCTGTCAACGTGGGACTGCTGTCGAGATATCTGCCAGCCAAAACTTGATGTTATTGCTTGACGTACTCCGTATATCAGTAGAGGAGCACCAACGAGGCCGCCATAATGAGGAATGTCCCAATTTGGAGGGCCGATGACAAGAACGAGAATGAGAACAGATACGACATAGGAAAGACTGGCGTAGAGAGTCCAAACGGCTTTGACGCGTCTACTTCGAGACCGTGTCTTATCAAGGCTAACACTCGCAGCACTGATCTGAGCCGAGAGTCTGGAAAGAGCCTTCTCAAAAGTGGCAGCCGAGGAGTCGTTGTGCTGCTCATATTAGTTGTAAATACTTAACGCTTTATATTGTCCACCTACCTTCCACAACCACGACATTGTAGGAACTAATAGAGAAATATTTCAACGTCGAATATGACAGGCACAGCGAGAGAAAGACAAGGACGAGCTAACAAGTGGTGAAAGGACAGGCGCGATGTGGGAAGTCGTCTGCATTACAGAGTACATCTGCAAAACACGAATGCTCGCATGTCCCTCGAAAACCTCGGTGGAACTCGTTTGGGCTCAGAGTGACGTGTATCGAGGCCAGGATTTAGAGCTCGGGTGCTTGGCGCATGTGCCCTGTCGATCACCCGCTAGGCGACTCCATTGTTGGACGCGCAGTCGACCCTGCACTTTTGAGGAGAGCGGATATGTGAAGACAATTTTCTTGACACGTCGTCCTCGCTTTGCTCTGCTTGTGAGCGCAGTCTTTCAACATCTCCTGTTACACTTGTGAAGTTCGGTTTGGTGTCAAGACATCTAGCACCGTTATGATGTGGCTCTCAGATATGCAAAGTACATCATCCATGCTGTGTCCGCGACATAATGTATGCTAATAATCTTAGAAATTGGTGTGGCCTTTTGCGCCGGAGGTGGTGTGTTCCTCACGCTAGGGGTGCTGATGTTCTTTGATCGGTCACTGTTGGCTATGGGAAATGTAAGGAAGAAACCGAACAAATCTTGAAGACATTTAGCGGTGCTAATATAGTCAGATTCTTTTCGTCATTGGCCTCACGTTGATCATTGGACTACAGAAGACCTTTGTCTTCTTTGCGAGAAAAGAGAAGATCAAGGGTACAGCTGCATTTTCTGCCGGTATCATTCTGATCTTTCTTCGATGGCCTCTCACCGGTTTTCTTATTGAACTGTACGGCATATTTGTCCTATTTGGAGACTTCTTTGCAACGATAGGATCATTTGCTGGGAACGTTCCTATCATCGGCCCATACATACAATTAGCGTTGAACAAGATCTCCGGAGGCAGAAGAAATGCTGAGTTGCCTGTATGAACACATGGATATTGGTGTCCCCTGATTCTCAGGAGTTCTCGCTGAGCACAATAACAAACACATAATGCTTACGTGTCAAATTTCGTCTCTGGAAAGCACCAAGAAAAAGTCCGATTGAACTCAGTTAAACGAAGTCACGAAATACCACGAACCACCCTTAGGTCTAGCAGCGAATTGTGCCAGCTATTGGAACGGCCCACACTCAAGACCTGTCTGCTTGATCTACTGCCATCGGTAGACAGACAGCCTCGAAATACATCGAGATTTGCACCGAGGCGTGCCTCATGATTGGTGTAAGGACTAACGTAAAGAAGAAATCAGAAGGTGTGACAAACGCCAGATGTACGTGTAGGTATGCTCATCCTTGCGTATTTGTGGTTACCTTGTTTGTGTTTATCAGCCATACCGTGCTTCACTTCAGGGAACAAACACAAACAGAGGTCAAGGTCAAGGTCAAAGACAAGCACGACCGAGGCAGGCATCTGCCGACCACACCTACCTGCTTGGAATATTGTGCTCCTACCACGTACTGTATTCATGGTCTTCTTCACTGGTCATCCAACCAAATGCCCGCCAAATAGCACGATTCTGTCAATGCACCTCGCTCCGCACTATGGCTTCAACGAACCAAGTACAATCCAAGCCTCCGATTCGCTGGTCCGACATACCAGAAACAGATCTTAATATCGAGAAACTGAAACTACTGACACATACTGTCAAAGCGCTCAAGAGAGAAGGTTACACTACTGAACCATTAACCGAACATGAGATATGGGCCAAGATGCGATGTCGAAATTGTGGTACAAAAGTAAAGAATTACCGGCCATCATCTCAAGTCCCACAGTCTGTTCGCGACGAGCATTACAATGATGATGTCCCCTTGGGATTCGAGAGAAATGGACAAGGGATGAAAGAACTTACCGCACAACAACAATACACATTGGAAGTTGAGAGGGCGAGAGCTACGATGCACTCTAATCAACGTGTCAAGCACATCTGCTTCTTCCATGACGGGAGACTCTTCAAGGGCGAGTACGACTGTTGCGGTGGAAGGCAAAACACCCAAGGATGTTGCTCAGAGATTGCTCATGCCCCTGGTGACCTTAAAGAGCTTCGAAAAGAATGGCAATTTTATGCATCTCCTGAACACAAAATTACTCCATCTCTCCCGTTGGCTCAAGCGACATCCTCCGCCAATATAAGAGGTGGTGATGGAGGCCTTAAGAGAGGTTCAGAAGCTCGAGGACGCATTCGAGGTCGAGGTGGACGCTTCCAGAACAAAAAGCAGCCACCGATCCCTACGTCCCCAGCAGCCATACTGCCAAAACGAAGGGCTGTTTCTCTTGATTGCGAAATGGGCCTCACTACACTCTCAATGTCAACACTCATCCGCTTGACTGTTGTCGATCTCTTCACTCGCGAAATTCTGATAGACAGTCTAGTTGCTCCAGCGCCACCACATCGCATCCTCCACTACAACACACGGTACAGCGGAGTGACATTCTCGGCGATGAACCACGCGATTCGTACTGGCAATGTCATTCACGGCTCCGACGCAGCTCGAAAGCTGTTGTTTAAACACATCGACAGTGAGACGATCGTGGTTGTGCATGGAGGAGACAATGACTTTACCACACTTCGATGGATCCACCCAGTGAATCGAATCATCGACACACACATTCTGGAAGGCTGGGACCCGGTACACAAAGAGATGAAGCTGAAGAAGAGCCTGAAGGAAGTTGTCTGGCGACGTTGTGGTGGGATCGAAATCCAGAATGCAAAGCTAATGAATGGACGGCAAGCCGGACACGATAGCGTGGAGGATGCGTTGGCTTGCAGGGAGTTTGTGGCGGCTTGGTTGACTATGATTCCTGATGATTAGGAGACTTTAGGCATCGTGCTGGACAGAAAAAATACTCATCATCTAGATGTGGAGGGTGATATCGCAGCGTGGCTATTCACAATGCCTGAATATTGTTCAGAAGAGCTCGAGCTCGTTATCGTTTCCCCGACTGTTATGGGTGATGGAGAAGATTGCTGCTATGTCAATGGACAGCTGCGAGGGTTGCTGGCACGGGTGCGTCTGCCATAGTATGCTGATCCGACGAATAGCGGAAGGTTGCAGACCACACGATACCAAAGTCAAACGTCTCAGCTTCAGCCCTGCAAGGCGGAACACTTTCATATATCAGAAGCATCATTCAGAATCATGAATTCGTAATTAGCTTTACTCATCCATGGCCCACTGGTACTCCAAATTCTCATTCCTCGCTTTCCTTCCACGTGCTTGGAACCACTCTTTCTCAAATCCATTTCCTCTATCAACACCATCCCACCTCCATCCAGGCTTAATCCCATATCGATTCGGCGGCGCGGCCCCCGCATACTCCTTGTTCCTTACCTTCACAACCGCCCCCTCTCCACCACCACTACCACCAGCCTTCTTCCTCCTCCCGCCATGCTTGCCCGCCTCCTCAACCTCCCTCTCCGCCTGCCGTTCCGCAATATACTGCGCCATCGGGTCATCCCACCGCAACTCCTCCTTCATCCGATCATTCATCTCCTCGTCATCTGCTGTCCGGCCTAGCGTTAAAAACTTCGCATCCTCAAGTTCTTGCTTCGCTTGCTCACGCTGCTGTAGCTGCACTTCGCCTAGTGCGCTTTCGCGCTCTTTCTTCTCCGCTGCTTGTTTTGCTAGTTCTTCTTTGCGTGCTTCTGCTCTGCGGAGCGTGACGTCTATGCGTCGACCTGTTGCGTCACGGTAGATCGTTTCTTGTTCAGGCTCGGGGTCGATGTCGTTTATTCGTTTCTTTTTCTTTTTTGCTTTGGTGTGCTGGTCGTTAGTTTCGCGCGCTGCTTCGGCCGCTAGGAGGGCTGCGGTATCTGCTGCGGTTTGGAGGCCGGCGCGGATGCCGGAGGACATGAGTGGTGCATTGTCGGTTGTGGTCTCGACGATCGCGGGTGCATCTTCGGCTTCGATTTCTTCGCGGCGGCGGTCGGAGTCTATGGCTGCAGCGGCGAGGATTGCGTCGGCTTCGTCTACATCGTTTGATGTGCTGTTTTTGGGTTGCTGTGCCGGGTTTGGGAGGTCATCGTCTTGGATTGCTTGCCAGTTGCTTGCCTTTTTCTTGCGAAATTCGGCGCTGCGGACCTTGGTGTTGTAGATTAGGGGGCTGTCTTCGTCTTCGTCTGCGCCGCGTCTGTTCTTAGAGGAGGAAAGGAGTAGATCAGCGTCGTCGTCGGCGATTAATAGAGTGTTGGGAGTATCATTGGTGTTTCTGTCTTTCTTGCGCCGTTTCTTTGGCCGGGTCGAGTCGTCGTAGTCTGGATTTGTGCTTGAGGATTTGGGGTTGGAGGCGCTGAGGTATTTGGTGAGGTAGTCGGCGGAGACTGGCATCGTGCGACTGCGAGTGAAAACGGCGACTCGCAGGCTTTGGCTAGTTGACTGCGTGGCCGTTGAGCGGGCACTCGAGTACAAGGCATGAGGAAGTTTGGGACGTGTTTGCTAAGTTTGCTGAGATCTCGGGCGAAGCTCAGCTATTCAGAACGGCCATCTTGCTTTCACATGTCAACTCTCGCGTGATTCCTGGGTGATCTTCGCCAATTTCTGGCTAGCATTCGGATGATCGCATTATTCGAGCGCATTGCGTTTATCTTCAAGACTTCTCCCTCGACAGGAGTCCAAGGCAAACAAACGAGTTCGAAGGAGACAGGTGTCGGTCGCTGGCGTCATGCGAAATGGCATAGCGAGGACATTCAAGCATGTGTTGAGCTTCCAGCAGGTGCAGCCGCGTGCCGCTACCCTCATACAATCGCGACGATGGCAGAGTACCACGCTCTCAACATCTTCGTCGCCGGTACCACAACGGCGATGGTCTACGCCTTTGGCTGAGATGATATCCAAGGCTATTGAGGTACGTTCTTTGGCTCAAATATAACCCATGGTGCTGATATATTATAGGTGACTGGACCTATCTCGATAGCCTCCTACATGCGACAATGCCTGACTTCACCAGAGGGTGGCTATTACACGACGACACGACCATCTTCCGATCAGTTCGGCAGAAAAGGAGATTTCATCACATCACCTGAAATATCTCAAATCTTCGGTGAGCTTGTAGGAGTTTGGTTTCTCACAGAATGGATCGGCCAAGGACGACCAGCCACGGGTGTACAGTTTATGGAGGTTGGTCCCGGACGAGGCACTATGATGAGCGATACACTCCGAACAGCGGCACAGTTCCGCAGCTTTGCTCAGGCTATTGAGGCTGTATGGCTCGTGGAAGCTGGTGAAGGCCTTAGAAGGCAACAATGCGACCTGCTCTGGGGTGAAAAGGCTGAGATGAGGCAGGTGGAAGTAGGAGGAAAGCCGACATATTGGGAGGCCAAGAGCAAGTACGGAAACGGCATACCCATACGATGGGTTGAGGATGTAGCCCTGCTGCCCAGGAACAACGAAGGTGTCGCGAAGATGCCATTCATCATTGCGCACGAATTCTTCGATGCACTACCAATCTACGCATTCGAGTCTGTCGCTGCAGCACCGGAGCAGGAAAAGACCCAGCTCCTTGATAAGACTGGACGACCCATGGTCAGACAGGATCCTGCCAGCAAGGTGCCTCAGTGGCGAGAGCTATTGGTTACACCTACAAGACCAAGCCTCGACCTTTTCTCGATGGGCAAGGATGGTGCAATCGAGGCGAAACAACCAGAAGCTGACTTTCATCTCACAATGGCGAAAGCCAGCAATGCCAATTCTCTTGTCATTCCTGAACGACCTAGATATCAACAGTTAAAGCAACAGCCTACATCACGAATTGAGGTGTCTCCTGAGAGTTATCGCTACATCCAGGATTTCGCCAAACGAATTGGTGGTGATGTCTCTGGTAACAAGCCAGCTGGTGCTGCATTGATCATTGACTACGGACCACTCGATACGGTTCCTGTCAATTCCTTTCGCGGGATTAAGGAGCATAAGATTGTTTCACCTTTCTCCTTCGCTGGCCAAGCGGATATCTCAGCAGACGTTGATTTCGGAGGTCTAGCGGATGCTGCTCTAGAAGGCAGTGACGGTGTAGAAGTGCATGGACCTGTTGAGCAGGGTGCTTGGTTAACTCAACTCGGAGTACAGGATCGTGCCTCTCGACTTATGAAGGATGCCGAGGCGAGTAAGAAGGCCGACATCGAAGCTGGGTGGAAGCGACTGGTGGAGGGAGGTCCAAGGGGTATGGGAAAAGCTTACAAGGTCATGACGATACTACCGGAGAATGGTGGCAAGAGAAGGCCTGTCGGATTTGGAGGGTCTGTTGCTGCTTGATAGGGGATTCTAGGGGGATCGATCCAAATAAGACTATGGTAATTTGGCATCTCACCCTCCACACAGAATTATTACTAGCAGGATAGAAATTGCCTCTCATCGATGATTTGAGCCACAGCAGTTTTCAACGCCAAGGCGCAGTCCTATCTGAGGAGATTTACCTACCTAGAAACTCAGCCCTTGCCTGGTGGTGGTGCTCACATCAATCTATAATAGTTACCGATTCTTATGCCTCGGTTGTTTTGGTTGGATCTCACAGTCCGGTCCTCATCGACCATTGTGCGTTCGAGAATCAACGACTCCATGGAGTTGCAAGCGAGCCACAAACCAGATCACTTCGCAAAATCGGATAATTTATCGTCATCTCGTATCTTCAAACCTTGACACCCCAACAAGAACCATGATTCTGCTTCATGGGTTCCGGCGAACCTCGAGAATATTGATGGCACGTGTATCAGCACTCAGTCGTGTGGTTGCACGTCCTTCTACAGATCAGTATGGATGATTCTTCTGTTTGCGGCTTCAACGAGTTTCGCATACGGAGCTAGACCAAGCAGCATTCCGTGCAAGGAAGAATTTGTGGTCTGATTTTTGAGTCATAAATCCTCGTTTCCTCACAATGAGTTGCAGACAAAGCCGGGAGCAACACTACAGTACTATCACCAGCTGGAAGTTGTTAACTCGGAAAGCTGTATCTGGTTTCCCGTTGTGGCTGGTCTAGGTCTTTCACTAAGTTGAAGCTGAAATTTCGCTCGAGGACAGCTCAACACCGATTTGCTTGGTTAAGTATGCAGGTTTGTAACAATTGAGCACTATTTTCTAAACGAGCTGCAAGTGAAGTCTTGTTCAGCGCAAGCTTCGGTGAATTGCCAGGGTCGTTCACGACGCGGCGCTTCCACTATACCAGAAAGAGTTGCTGCAGGTATCGGCTGCACCAGTACTCATGCAAACCATTTTCAGCCGCAGGTCCAAAACCTACTGTATTGAAAATCCTGGAGCGCGACATCCACGTGTGAAAAGTGTCCCGAGATCGCTTAGTTCGTGGAAGGAATTCTCTCCGCTGCAGTGCCCTCCAACGAATTAACACAATCTGGACCTCGTACCTGCCGCTTCTGACTTTCTGTACTTGGTTAGATTATGTTCTCGCGGGCGACTTCTCCATTTTGAGGCTTAGTCGGAAAGCTTGTTTCAATCCTACAACCATCACCGCCCTGGTGTGCTCAAGCAGCGTTTCAACCAAGTCGCTGTGCGCTTTCCGTATGCAGATAGGTCGAACTGTTTGCTCTACAATGTCAGTAATCCAGAGTTTTTAGCTTTGAACACAGATCTGCCGCAGGACCTTTCTTGGGTGTATGTCATACGATAGTTATTACACTGTAGTGGCTGTGAGTGTTGGTGTATATTACGAGTCAAGGGGCGCGAAGTCTGCGGTACTCTACAACGACTATGACCTAGCGACACTGGGTGACCAGAACAAGGACAGTCACAAGTGGGTGGACATTGTACAGCACTCAGCTTCCGCCCGGCTGGGTCATGAAAATCTTCCCCCTCCAGAGCTGCTCGCTTATGCTACCGTGCAGCCAATCATAGGCGACTGTCTATTGACCGCACCCGGGCATGTCGAGCAGCTGAACCTTTCAGTACTGTATTCCACCTGTTCGACTCAAACAGCATCAGAGTTCTAGATTTACGTATACAACGATTCGACTGCCGGTAAAGCTAAGTTCTTCCTTCTCTTTGTATTCCTTTCTTTTGCTCCATTTTCCTGTTCATCTTCGAACTGCAGTCTTGCAGACAGATCCAATATGACTCCTACAGCCCTTTTTCTGAGCGCGTTTGCCACTATAGTATTTGCCGCTCCTTATCTCGAGGGTCGTGGCGACAGTGTATGCTCCAGCGGCATCTATGGCGAGCTTGCTCCAATCCTCGAACAGTACCCGATTGCACTAGAGCTGTGTTCCGCTGTTTATCCTGTCAAGTGTACAACTGCTGCCAAGGTGAAGCGAAGTCAAGCTCCAACCACCACTACTTCAGCACAACAAAGTGGGAGCTCGACTTCAACCGACGTGAGGGCTTCAGCCTGGTCAAAATGTCAGGGTCAACCAATCAATGTGGTGTCTACCATGTGCTCGTGCATCGAAATCCCTACTGTATGTCATACTAGCACCTCGAATCCCACAACCACCACCACATCCACTGCATCCTCGAGTTCGACGATATCTCGAACAATGGGATCCTCTTCATCGACTACCACAACCAAATCAAGTTCAGGAACACCGACATCCACATCACAGACCACTAAAGTAACAACTACTACAACTTCCACTACTACAACCATGAGGACGACGACAACAACAACAACATCAACGACAACATCATTATTCTCCACCACAGCATCTACATGCCAGACAGCTGGTCAGAGTTGTTTCCTCAATAGTCTTACGGTTGGTACCCTGGTAACGGTACTTGACAACTGCTGCGTTCAAGGTGCGTGTGCAACAGGAGCAAATCCAACCTGCAACAGTAACACCAGTCCAACGACGTTGGTCATTACTTTGGTCCCAAGCACCACTACGACAACTACGTCGACTCCCACGACAACTACTACCACTGATGTCAGTATACCAACCGATTGTGCCGAGCCTGGCTGACATTTTCTAGTCTACAACAACTTCCCGATCAAGTGATACGACGACTTTCACGACCACCAGTACCACCACCAAATCTACGACTAGTTCTACCTCTAAATCTTCGACCAGTGGTACGACCAGTTCCGTAACAACCTCTACGACGACTTCTAGGGCAACTTCCATAACTAGTGCCACGAGCAGCTCTTCAAGAACCATGAAGACCAGATCTACTACTAGCACTACCACGAAAATCACAATGAGTCTAACAACGACTTCCAAATCAGGCTCCACATCCAGTCCTACGAAAAGTTCAAAAAGTTCTAAATCAAGAACCACGACCAGTGCTTCAACCACTTCCGCGACCACTTCTGCCACCACTTCCACAACTAGTACGACAATTAGTGCTACGACCAGCCCTACAACAAGCTCTGCAGTAAGGAACAGCTCGCAAGCCGAATGAAATATGACTAACCGTTTTCAGACCACAACGACTGCCTCCACTCCCACCCCAGCCTTCTACTTCAAAGCGTACGGAAACAGCTACATCGCAGACGGCACCACCCTAGGCAGAGGCGAGTACGACGCCATGTTCGACAAATCCAACAGACCATTCTACGTGAATTCAAGCGGTGCCTTCATTGACATAGCAACTGGCGACGTGGCCGTAGTCAACTTGGCCACGACCGCAAATATTTTCTTCCTGCCCGATGGTCAGGCCTCCAAGTACGGCGTCTGCAACTGCATTGTCGGCGCTGCCGACGCTTTCAGCTGTATCTGTGATGGAGTAACCGGTTTCTCCGCCGACGCTGGTGGCTACCTGTACATCGGCTCCGGTCCCAGCTCCAAGAAGAGACGAAGCATGAGAGAGTTTTTCCGTCGCCAGGGCGGCGCCTCACCAGTTTCTATATCTGCGCAACCAACCGCCGCTGCATCATCATCAACATCACCCACATCAGCCTCCCAAACAACCAAATACTCCACCAGCTGCGGTTCCACAACATCATATAGCAGCCTCGGACCCGGCACAACAGGCACGCTGGTCATGGCATCATGTGCGGTCAAGCCGATTCCGACGACGTACACGACGACCGAGATGGTTACGTACACGACTTGTTCGACGGGTGCAACTGTGACGACTGTTTTTGCGAATGGGAGTACGGGGAAGAATTATCAGGTTGGTTGTCGGAATACGGGGACTGGGACTGTTGTTGTTACGACGGTTGGGAACCAGTAGTTTATGGGAATGATAGAGGGGTGGTTGGTTTGGGAGAGTGGGTAGAACTTTAGATGGGTATAGAGGGATAGGGGTATATGTTACGTGTTTAATGAATTTACGATTACATATTGTCATAAAACCAATGCGCAGAGGATTCGCATCGAGTGGTTCTTCACCCTGACGGACCAATTTCAATTGAGGTCAAACTTCGTCGTCGGTAGTGTACATGTAACTTGGGATAATTCTCTACTTTGCCACCAGCGTCAGTGGTCACAAGCGTCCTTTCCTTCTTTCATTTGAGAAGTCAAGAGTTTCCGTTCCCGCATCATGCACAGTCCTCCGTCTTCCGCCTCGTAATGCGCACCTTCAACGCCCCCTCAATCTCAAGCACACTACGATCCTGCACCAACGCCTCGAATGCCAATTTATCAAACCGCTCTCCATCCGCAAGCCTGATATCGTACCTGCTCACGAGCGTAGCAACAGTATACCGCATCTCCTGCCACGCAAAGTTCCTGCCTACACAGTGATACGGCCCCGTCAGAAATGGCAGCGATGCTTTCGCGTTGAAGATCTCGTCTGGTTTGCGCTCGGTTGCAAGCCAGCGCTCTGGGCGGAAGGAGTCTGGATCCGTGAAATGCTCCGCTGAGCGTGATAAAGCGTAGATCGCGGTGCGCGTGTTCGTGCCGGGCGGGATGAAGATGTCTGATACGGTGACGCCGCCGGCGGGGACGATGCGTTGGTTTTGGTAGGGGATTGGAGGTTGGAGACGCATTGCTTCGGCGATGGAGGCTTCTAGTATGGGGTGTTTGGCGAGGTCGTCGTGGCTGAAGAGACCGTTGTTTGTTGGGTCTTTTGGGAGGCTGTCGAGGGCGGATTGGAGCTTCGCGTAGTGTGGTGGCGAGCAGAGGAGGCAATATAAGAGGTAGGTTATGGCTGAGACGGTGGTGTCGGCGCCGCCGGTGACTACTTGGCGGCTGTCGGCTTGGAGGGCGCCGATGCTGAGTTGGTCGGTTTTATCTGGATTTCCTTCGCCGAGGAGGTGGTAGAAGACGTCAGTCGCTTTCTCTTTGTTTTGTGAGGTGCCAGCTGCGGCGCGGGTCTCGAACATGTGCTTTGCGAAGCGCTTGAATTCTCGGGTTTGCCTCTCTACGGAGGGGAGTTGAATGAGAATCTTGGCGAACCAAGGGAGCGCTTTTGTCAGCCCGGCGAGATGCAGTGAGTAGCGCAGACTTGCGATGGCGCCGTCAGGGTCACGACCTCGGAGGGTAGCGTCGCCGCCGCCGCCCCAGGCGAGATCGGTCATCACATCGAAGACAAGGTAGTGGATCCATTCCTGGAGGTCTACTATTTCGCCCTTAATTGCGATTTTATCGAATTGATCACACAGTTGCTGTACGCGAAAAGCGATAAAGGGTTGATAGTTTTTCAGCGCCGAAATGCTGAATGCTCGATCCCAAATTCTTCGTCTGGCCTTGTGTTCCTCGTGGTCGCGGATTGAGGAGAGTGCTGTCTCGCTGGTTGAGGCGCCACCGCTGGCGGTGAAGGAATAAGCGGTGCCTTTTTGCCAGGGCTTGGCGCCAAATACAGGCTGTAGCATGGAGGCATCGCAGATTGATACTTCGTTGGGGCCAATACGAACGACAGGGCCATAGTGCTGGTGTAAGCGCTGTTGGTCGACTCTTGGTCGTCCGAGGTAGAGTTGGTATAACTGGTAAAGCTGCGTAGAACGTGCAAGAACAGGACCGGGGATATGGTGAAGCGGGTGGGAGTTTGAAAGGAGCCGATAATACAGTATCGAAGACGCAAGCACCAGCAAGAAGGTGAGAAGGGTTATGGTGCTTTGGAGTAAATTGTATGAGAGCAGGGTATATGGCAGGAGAAGGCCAGCTGCTGGGATGGCAGCGAAGCCAGTGACAGATCTGGGCTCAAAGCGCCGCAGTAGGCCTTGTGCTAGTAGTCCCAATATTGGGCCCAATATGAACTCAGGAGCGTCCAGGTATAGCAACTTCCTGCTCCACAGCGGATCGGCTGGCAGGCAGTTCTGTGTAGTCCCGTTGATGTTCATGCTGGCGTAAGAGGGCCAACAAGGCAGTATTTTGATGACGAAGGGAGAACATGGCAGACATACCTTGATCTCTCACCATGGAGAAGTCAATCCTCGGCATTAGGTAAGCATACGTTCGGCTAACGGCGATGGTGTGGAGAGGGCTCGAAGAAGGCCTTCCCCCATAACGAGAAACCTTGTAGCGGTTGAAATGCTCTAAGCCGTCGGCCGATCACGGTGCATTTGAAGTCGGCTCGACCACATGTCCGAGTTGAAGTGTTGTCGCAGGTAATAGGGGGTGAGTGAGGCAGCTGCAAAAGCGACGGCATGGGTTTCGCCAAGACCTAATGCAACAGGAACCTCACTTGCTGACCAGACTGTGCAGCTTGGTTGGCGGAGGTGAGATGACACTCTTGTCAAGAACTAGTATTTAAATATGCATTCTATCATTGTACCAAGTACCTTTGCGCGAGAACATGACACCCTTGCTATCTCCACCTTCAATGCTCGCTGTCGCTGAAATTGATCCATCCTCTAGCCTTGATTGTGGATAGGACGCGTAAGGAGATTGTAAAACCACGTAGTGAAATGTTTGGCTCCTGAAACTTCAAGATCAATGTAACATCACCTTTCTTTTGATCATGCGACTGGTCGATAGTCGAGATCTCTGTACAGCACTGAAGTCTTGTTGCTTTGTATAGCTTGATATGGCATTTCACGTTGTACAGCGAACACGCAATGACATCCACTAGCTTTTTCAGCTTGGCTCTCCTATTCTTCGCACTTCAAGCCTCACCAGCTCTCGCTTCGGTGGCTACTAATTGGACAAATCCAAGCGCGTACCTGCCGTCCTTCTCGAGCACTTTCCTTGTCGGCGAACGAATTCTCCTGTCATGGCTCGCCCTAAACGACTCAACCGATGACTTATGGCTCACGCGATACGATAACAATGTCGATACTTTCAGCCTACGTATTGCGTCCGAGGTTGATGTCAGTGTTGACGGATCTTTCGCATGGACTATTGCCTTGAGCAGTCTAGAGGTGCTCAAGGACACTCGCTTCGATTTTCAATTTGTACCTACTGGTTCGACCTACGATGCGGCAGCGGAACCACAGCTGGAAAGCCCGGCCTTCAATATCATGCTTGTGAATCAGTCAACTCCACCGAATGGGACTGTCGCGGCAACGAGCAGCAGTGCTCCCGCAACCGCCACATCATCTTCTGCACCAGATGCAACCTCCGTGCCGGCGAAGAACTCGACAATATCATCTGTGCCACCACCTCCAACCAACAACCACTCTCATTTCAGTACTGGTGCAATTGCTGCAACAGCCATCGGAGTTCTGGCTCTTATTGCGTTTGCAGGCTTTGGCGCAGGCTTCTGGACATTCAGGAAGAGGCGGGCTCGTCACAATACAAACATAACTCTTGGTTCTTCAGATAGTGCTCCAACCACCACCGGTCCATATGAGATTCTTGGGGATCGCAAACAACCTGTCGAAATAAACAGTAAAGAGCTACGAGAGTACGAGATGAAGTACCCGAAAGAAACTGATGTGCACGAATCTCTCAGTTCACCTATTCATGAGGTTGGAAACACTTTGAAACGGCCGGGGTTGCACGAGATGCCTGGATGAGGAGCGGTTTCCAGGATATGTCATACTAGGATTTGAATCAAATACAGTGCCCAACCTTTCTGGTCTAGTCTCGGTTACGGATGTTGTCTTCCTCCTGTGACGAGAAACTGCTTCTCATGTATGACTGAGCTGTGTTCCCATCCTCTGCATATGTCTTACCTTGCTGCACCAGAATAAGACAACCACATATATTACAGCACGCACTAATACGGCGGTCGAGGGGTGATGGCGTAGAAACCATGATATCCAAGTTGATTCTCTCAGCGCTGCGGTATCGGAGGAGTACAGCAACAAAAGATAATCGTAGGTCGGATCTCCTACTTGGTACATGGATCATGTGGGAGCCCGGCGGAACAGCCCCACTGTGCCAAGACACTGTCTCCACCTGAGGGCTCACGTGGAGGGTTCGACTTCAATGTCCTTTTGTTCGTTATAGCAGCCTTACGTTTCATCCGACCTTTCACGGACACTGGTAGCATGCACTGTCATTGTCTATTGTGTCAGGATCGTAAGGTATGGAAACCTGTTCATTGTGAGATTCTGGGCGTGTCAGATGAGCCGCTCCAAACGTCCGCGAAGCGGCTCTGACAGCCACGCCGCGCTCGACTTCGTTACTACTCAGCAAACTACGCCATCAGATCAAAATGATCCGGCAAAGAGAACCTTCTATAGCCAATCATCATCTAATAATACTATCGTTGGGCCTGCTTACCGACTTTATCCCGCGACATTGCAACATGGCCACCCCGACGGTCACCACTTTAAGCCAACCACCATTGCCGGACATGCTCAAGTACAAATGGGGGATTCGTATCACAACTACACCGCCGGTGGCCAGGTTACAGGTCCGTTATCAGTGGCGGGCAATATGATAGTCAACAACTCCACTGGATATGAACAATACCTGCGGCAGCGTATGTCCCAGAGCGACAGTGACATTGCTCTCAAACAGGCTCTTTATTACGAGGGTATGGAAAGACGAAAAGCACAGCTTGACGACGTGGACCCTGCCACATTCGATTGGATTTGGACACAGACTTCTTTCGCAACCTGGTTGGAGAGTGGCGATGGGCTCTATTGGATCTGTGGCAAGCCTGCCTCAGGGAAGTCAACTTTAATGAA
>Ga0181464_1000120_pt2 | contig 21795 bp, 24 predicted proteins | sample InSIn2gowninarea_FD_119074 | JGI IMG/M metagenome (GOLD analysis project Ga0181464, IMG submission 119074) | Clean room microbial communities from NASA Spacecraft Assembly Facility at Jet Propulsion Laboratory, Pasadena, California, USA -... ...
AGAGTACACTTTGCAAGAATAATATAGGAGGTTGTAGCTATTATCTTGGGATCCTTATGGTATGATTTTGTTACAACGTTTCTACTATGTTTTATCATCAAACTGAATATATATTTCTCCTTACTACCATATATATGCTTTCTTGTGATCATCTCATAGGTGTTTAACATAATTCATAAGTCTTATGCTTTCTTCTAATGCAATTTTCATGTTATGTGTTCTTTCTTCTGATAAATGAATTCATAAGTTTATGCTCATTTTGATCCTTCCATATTTCAACCCTATACCAAAATAAAAACTCCAATATATCGTTGATCATACCTACCCTCCCTCATTGTATCTCTGCAATTGATCATTTGAAACCTGACCTTGTTCCTATACCTATCACCCTGGTCTAATGAACCCTAAAATCAAATGTTAATGAGTTGAATATATAGCGGGCCCTCTCTCATTTGGTAGGGCTAGCTACCAAATCTAAATATTGGTTTTAGGTTACCTCTGTCAGTCTCCATTCTTAGCCTTAGGACACTTAGGAGTGCTAAAAAGACCCATAAAATAGTGCAATGATACATCCATAAGGGTAGAGTGTAATAACTTCAACTTCTTCTCGTTAAGGGCATAGTCATAGGTCCTACAGACAACATGAAGGTATCAGGATCCTCATAGGTTAATCCATGGAAGTGTGGAATGGAAGGAGGGCTTATATTCTTCATTTTATCCTTTCCATTGGTCTCTTTGATAGGAAAAACCTCATTGTCCTTGCTTTCAGCCATAGTTTGGGTAGGTGAAGTGTGTTATTATTCTTTCCTAATATTTTATTCAAAAAATTTAGGTTGCTCACCTAGAGGATCTTCTAACTTCCGTGTAGGTAGAGAGGGAAGTTTACAGTCACTGAAGAAGAGTGAAGGTTGATTACTTGAGGGTGTGGCAGTTTTTGGTAAGAATTTTCCTTGAGTATGTACACTCTTACGAGGCATGAAAGAAATGTTTTTCTCTTTTTCATTTATTTTATTTCTTCAAAAATTGTATGAAAAACATTAAATAATTCTTGAGTAGAAACAAAATCTACCTAGAGTAGTTCCCTGGTATTGCACCAAGAATGTTGTAACCCCCAAGGGATCCTCAACTCAAATTATCAACCTGGGGTTCGTACAAACTTCGAGGTGACATTTCTATATGCACAACAGAGAAAATTCCTCTCATGCCACCCTCAGTTATGACATTAGATCAAAGTGCTCAAAGACCCTTCCTTTTATTGAATTAGAATCAAAGCTTGATAAAAGGACAAAATGGAAATTTCTTCTAAGAATGAAAATGGATTCCATTGACTCAACTTGTAAATCCATAACTAATAAATTCACGAAAAGATAAACACTGACCTACTTATAAAAATGAAGCTATGTTATCTTACATAATTAATCAAATTACATCATCTACTTGTAGAAGAGAAACCAATATATCTTGCATAATTCATCAAACTACAAATCAGAATCATACGCAACATCTACTTAATTCATACTTTCTCATAAATTGATAGCCTACTTGCATGATAAAGAAACTAACTCTACTTTGTTTTCGCAGCAAAAACAATGAAGATTTGGAGTGGCCTAGGAGATCTTTCCTGATCATATTATCACAATTGAAGGTCATTATGCATATATGCTAAGTCAAAATTGAAATGCAGGTTTAAATTGATGAATAAAAAATTTGCTACATATTTGCTACACGAAATTGATATAGGAGGCATATAATGCTATTGGTAATCCTGTAATGCTATAGGAGGACATCTGAGTGGGTTTTTTAAGGTTAAAACATTGTGTTGAGGGTAGGGAGAGGTGAACAATACTTGAAGCAAACAAACATAGGATGGTTTGAACCCATATCCAGGCTTAGGGTTTCTCAGAGAGGCATGCCTTGCACTAGGATGAGTTCTCTCGGTGACGTAGACAAAAAGGCTTATAAAATAGTGTTCTTGGGACAGATCTTGGAGGTGGAAGGATAAGGTGAAAGATCTCAGGATGGAGGTGGTGAAGGTGCCCTTCCCTACATATTAATCATCCCTACAATCAATCACATGAATACATTCATTTATCATTAACAAGATGAAAAACATTATGATGGGAAATATGAGTTTAATTTAAATGACATTTAATTCGTGCAAAAAAAATCTCTAATCATTGAACTAACATCTAAACCACAAAAAGAAAATGAAAAATAGGAAAACCAACACTAATCCATTTCCATGATATCATACACAAAATATTCTTGGGTTGTGTTTGTCAGACCTTCCACTCATTCTACGACAAGAGAGGTGATGTAGAGGCTACAACCATAATATTTTATAGGCTAACTTCTATTGAAATGCAAGAAATTATGAATTGCTTGGAGTCAATAATAAAAATAAGTATAATAAGAGGGCCTGAAGCCTCTGAGTTGGGCCCAAACCCAAGGGTCTCAGCTGATCTATTATGGAATGTTAGTTTTTATATGATAATTTCAACTACAGATTTGTAAACAAATACTTGTCCATTTCTTCTTGTGCATAGGTTTCCTTAGGTTGTTTGTGAATGTAAACAGGTAAATTTGATTGACAAGTTTAATGACACATTCATGAGAAAAATATCATAAAATACAAGTGTTGAACAACAGTAATAAAAAGTACATCAAACCATCAATTAAACACTTAACATAGTGTTTTGATGAAGGAGTTCACCCCTCTTGGGCTACATCTTCTTGGTCCAACTTCCATGGCTTAGGCCTCTCTATTACCTAAATATGGAAAAAGTGATGTTTACAATGCTCTATTTCTCCTGAAACCTATTTAAATGTGTTCAAAATGTCCAAATTAGCTCCAAAATCCTTTTCGTAAGCTCCATTTTGTCGAAATTTTCTCCAATTATGACCCAAACCTTTTTTCCATTAAAAACCTCCTCCAAAATTGGAGGAACACTAGTTAAGCTCGCTATTTTTGGAGTTAAGGCTGAAATTGGTGGTACCACCAAAAGTTTTGCCAATCTAAACTCAAGTTTAATTAATGATATGCACAATTAATTAGGTGTTAACCTGAGTTAATTAGCGCTAATCATGTGGCTTAATGCAAATTGTTTCCATTTGCACTAGTGGTTTAGGTGGAGGTGTCACATGGTGGTGTTAACTATTAGCGGAAGTGTTGATTAATGTTGTTGTTTGATATTTTGTTAACAATTTGATATCACCATCGAAGCATTCACATGTCGCGGGCTTGTAGTATACTGGCATCAAATGTTAACTACAACTGTGATTGCCATCTGTTGGTGTGCTCACATGGGAGGGATGGCCTTCCTCACCACCAATTCTAACCACAATAAAATTCAAATAGATGCGAAGAGTATAATGGTTAATACAGAATGGGTAGTGGGGATGGTTAAGTCCTTAGGAGGTTGTGGGGTTGAACCCTGATGCCTCCATAAAATTTTTGATGTGCACCATAACCTGACCTTTGGGAAGGGACACATGGTGACCTTTAGGCTTGCCATTTGTCCCCTCCACATTGGTCCTCCATTAATCAACCAAAATATGCCACGTCACTACACTTGACAATCAAGCAAAACCTAACACTTGGCGAGCTATGATTGGATGTTGACCACTGTTGACCTTGCATAGTCACCTACAACATCAACAGTACTAACTGTTGACTGTGTCATGACTACACATTTTTCTTCCTAATTTCTCCTATTTGGAAAAGTAGACAGAACTCAATAACATCCTCACATGAACTCATTTTTCAGTGAAACGAGTTGTGTTAGGATCTTTTTACCAAAACAGATGAGGTCATTTAGATTTCAAGACATTCTGAGGACTTTCATTTTTGATCTAAATACTAAGTGCCTAATCATTCCTCCCCACTAGAATCCTTTTGGACCCCAAAAGATACCATCATTTGTTCGGTAGGTGAGGGTACATCTCCATCACCTTCTTGATCTGCAACCATTTGGACTTAGAATGCTTTTGTCACTTAAGTCCCACTCTAAGGTATATGACATTCCCTCTCTTAGAAGTTTTGGTTCTTTTGTTAAGTATGAGATCCTACTAATGTTCATCAAGTATTCTGGTGATAAATCAACTACTGATGGTAGCTAAACATGATCTCAATGATCATGAATTAGAGGAGGCTCAAACAATCTCAAATTCTCAACATTAACAATAGAGTATATTTGGATATGAGGAAAATCAAGCTTAAGTGCATAGTTACCAATATTTTCTAGAATTTGAAAAGGACCATAATGGATTGGCTTAATCTTTCTACCTTCCTCTTGAAGTTTCTATTTGCTAATATATAACCACACTTCATCTCCAACTTGAAATTTGTGATCAATGCAATGTTTTTCATGCCTTTCCTTGTAGCTTCTTTGACTATTTTCTAGTTGTTTTTGCACTGTGTGATGTATCAACTAAATTTTCTCTATGAAATTTCTTTCCTTATCAATGTCATTATACCCAAAACATGCCTCAAATGGCAATGTGTTTGTGGAAGAATGCTTTTCCCTGTTGTATGCATGTTGTATGTAATGCAACTATTCATCCCACAACTTGGGATGTTTGCTCCAATATCCTCTAAGATGATGAATGGTTGTTCTATTGACCACCTTCATTTTTTCATCTATTTTCAGATGAAAGTTTGTACTCTTCTTCAACTTTGTGTCCATCATGTCCCACAAATTTGACCAAAAGTTCCCAACAAATCGAGAATCTGGATCACTTACAATGGAAATAGGAAGACCAAAATAAACCCAATTGTTTTGGAAGAAAATATGAGTTGTTTGTTCAACCGTAATTTTCTTTTTACATGGTGTTAGTATACACATTTTGTTGAACCTATCTACAACTACATACAAGTAATCATGACCTTTCCTTGACAATGGAATACCTCCTACAAAATTCATTGAGATACTCTCCCATGGACGTGAACGTACCGGAAGTGGAGTGTACAATCATAGTACCCTATTGTTAGGGTTACTTGTTTTACACAAATAACATCCTCTAATAAAATGAGATACATTATCAAACATGCATGGCCAATAACAATACCTTTGGATATTCACTACTATCTTGCCTACACCAAAGTGTCCAGCAGTGAATGAAGTGTGTGCGTCCCTTATGATATTGTTTCTCTCTCTGTGTGGAATACATAACTTGCCTAAGTGATACAACAAACTATTATGTACATGGTAATCCAACTCTTCAATTTGTTTTCCTTGACTCAAGCTTGCATACACATCTCGAAAGTCATTTTTATATGCATATTGCTCAATGTAACTTTCATGCAAAACAGAATTATGCTTTAGTATAACAGACGAATTTACAATAGGCCTAGAAATCATATCAAATACCTTATTGGAGATTCCTTTTTTTACTTGATAACCAAATGAAATTTTTGTCGAAAACCCATCCATATGGAGTGTCATGACTGCTGCAACTTTGACTGTGACCGTAAGTATTGCAATGGTTGGTGGTCCAATTTTTAACACTCTGTACCAATGCATAAAGTTCTTTGGCATAAGTGGGATAGTTAGTTACATCTCCATTAAAAATTTCAGAATTAAATGAAATGGACTTACCATGATGCATAAGAAATGTTCCCATGGTGTAATCACTAACATATATTTGAATCTCAAATGGTTGTCTAGGATCCAGAAGAGGCAATATCGGTGATGAACTCAACTTTTGCTTCAAAGCATTAAATGATCTATGTTGTACATATCCCCAATGGAAGATTTTCTTTGACACTATTCAATGCATGTAATGGAGCTGCAATGGAAGAAAAATTACCAATAAATTTCCTCCAACATTATTCTACCCCTAAAAAGCTTCTTACCTCTGTAACGTTATTATGCTTGGGCCAATTCAAAATTACCTCAACCTTAGAGTGGTTGATCTTCGCCTCACCTACTCCACCAATGTGTCCAAAATACACTAAAGAAGTATTTCCAAATTCACATTTTGACATCTTTAAAAACAATTGTTCTTTTCTCAAGACATCAAGTACCTTTTTTACATGCATGACATGTTCATCTCTCGATTTTCTAAATATTAGAATATCATCTAATTACACAATGGCAAAGTCATCTAGAAATGGTCTCAATACATCATTCATAACTCTCATGAAAATAGTTGGATCATTTGTAAGACTAAAAGGCATAACAAGCCACTCAAATGATCCTTGTTTAGTTTTAAATGAGGTTTTCCAAATGTCCTCTTCAACTATTCTAACTTGATGATAACCACTTTGTAAATATAACTTAGTTAAATACTTTGCATACCTTAACTGATCAAGAAAATAATGAATTCTTGGGAGTATATAATGATTATTTACATGATTTTGTTCAATACAAGTAAATCACACACATGAGGCAAGTCCCATCCTTCTTTGGCACCAATACATTGGGTGAGCCACATGGCGAAGTAGATGGGCATGCGATAACTTTGTTAAACAATTATTGAATTTGATACTTTATTTCCATGGTCTCCATAATCGACATGCAATACATGCTAATATTTTGAAGTGGAACATCCTATTGCAGCTGTATCTCATGCTGAATTCCCCTCTTGGGAGATAATCCCTTTGGTTCCTAAAACATCTCACCATATTTGATTACCACATCAAACAAATTAGATTTCAATTTGTCATCACAATCTTCACAAGATTCATAATTAATATCATTTTTTTCTCGATCATGAGAAGCACAAAATTTTTATTTGCATTTACTAGTCTCCTCATCTACCCTGCATTAACCAAGAAAATTTTTATCTTTTTACGATGGTGTCTCACAATGTACTCAACCCCATTCTTGATAATTAAATGATTGTTCTCATGGAAATACAATACTGATTTCCTATCATACAAATAAGGACTACCCAAAATTATTCCTGATATGTCAAGTGGAACTATATCTAACTCAACTTCATTAATGAACTTTTCAGTAATGGCGAACTTGAATAAACACTTCCTTGGAACATGTAAACTTGCATTATTGACTATCCAACCCAATTGATATGGCTGATGATGAGGTAGAGTTTCAAAGTTAATGTTTTTGACCAAGTCTTTTGAAATTAATTTTGATTATGACCCACTATCAAATAGTGCATCAATTTTTGTATGATTTGAAATTACCCTTACATGAAACAAATCTATTCTTGATTCTTCATTTGGAATGTTGTTTTGACCATGTGAGGAACTAGTTCTTGCAACAACTTCTTTTCCTTTTATGACCATGGCTGAAATCTTGGTCTCATCACCAGAATTTGATCCAAGGTCATGTTGTGTGGTAGTTGTTGTCTTTTATTTTCCATTATTGTTTTTCTTCTTAGGTGTTAGTTTGGGATGTAATTTCCAACAATGGGCTTCATCATGTCCAACTTTGGAACAATGTCAGTGTATGGTTTTCTCCCCTTCTTTCTTCACACTTTCATTCTGCTTTCCCTTCCACTTTCCTCCTTTCTATTTCTCCTTACCCTTGAATGGCTTATTCTTAATACCCTCTTCTTGAATGTTCTTTCCTCTTACTTTAAAGTGAGTGGCTTTCACACATGCCTCATCCAAATTGGTAAGATTGAACATAAGGATAGTATGTTTTAAATAGGAATGTGAATCCCCAATATATTTCAATAGTGTATCTTGGGAATTCAAATTTACTCCTAACAACCAAGCCCTCTTTCTAAACTCTTGGCTATAGTTTTACATTATTTGACCTTTGAGCTGCGTAAAATTTCGCCAACTCATAATGGATTTTTTCATATAGCCTAAAGGGAAAAGTTGTATTTTAATTGCAGAAAAAAGTCAACCCAAGAAATGGATATCTTACCATGAATTCACATTTCCTCTTGAGTATTTTCTTCCCACCAGACTAATGCTGCTCCTTCTAGCCTCAATGAAGCCAACTAGATATTTATGTCATCTTCTTGAAGGTTTTGAATTCTACAATATACCTCCAATTTTCGAATCCAATTTTCTAAATTTTTTGCATTCACCTCACCATTGTACATGGGAAGTTCAAACTTAATGTCCAATTTGAGTAAAAAAAAAATTCATTTTGTGGTTTGGGAATGAGTATGATCATTTTTTGTGGTGGAAGTGGAAGATGTTGTTGTTTTATATGTTGAGGACGATGAAGATGGTGGAGATGGAGGAGGATTTCCACCATTACCCTTTGAAGCTTTCTTATCATCCCTTTTATCTCCTGAGCTTCCTTCTCCATGTGGAGGCTTAGAACTCTCTCCAACCATTCTAGTGTTCCTATATTCATAGAGGAATCTAACCATGTTAGTCAAGTCATAGAAATCTTTCTTGAATGCTTCGTCTTCTTAAAGACCATAAATCTATCTTGCTCCTGACATGATGGCTATGGATTCAGGCTCAATTTCTGATATTGCTTGTACCTCTTCAATATCAATTGAAGGCAAAACTTGAGGTGTTTCAATTCTAGGTGGAATTGGAACTTTGGGTGGATATTGTGCCCTTTTGGCTCTCCTTCTTCTATGCATTACCTCAGGAGTTGAAACCAAAATTTTCCCTTCTCCTCTTTGCAACTTTAACCTTGTAAGCATCAAAATTTTGCAACCATTAAAACCCTACTTGAGAAAAACTCAAGCAATAAAGAAAATAAACCTTTCCTCTGATACCAACTTGATTTATTATTGAATGTTAGTTTTTCTATGCTAATTTCAATTATAGATTTATAGATAAATTCTTGTCCATTGCATCCTATGCAAAGGTTTCCTTAGGTTGTCTGTGAATGGAAAAGGGTAAATTTTATCAAGTTTAATGACATGTTCATGAGAAAAATAGCAAAGAGAAGTGTTGAACAAAAATAATAAAAAGTACAACAAACCATCAATTGAACACTTAACCCAATGTTTTGATGAAGGAGTTCACCCCTCCTAGTGATGCAAGATCTTTTTCTTATAGATGTATTAAAAAATTACATGCATAAATTGTAGCTTAAACATAGAAATTTTATGTGCACATGAGAGAAGAGGAGAAACGCATAAAGAATGAAAGAAGACAAGAGAGTTGCTAATGGAGTTCATCCAATTTGGACTAATCTTCAGTCTCTACTCGTTCGATGAGGAGGCTTTCATTCGTTAAGTGGTATGAGAGAGAAAGAGTACAATCATAATTTACAAAAAGGAGTCTTATACCTCCATTCTGGAAAATGGCCAAAAAATGAAAAACTTTGTTGGAGAAACAAATAGTACCATTGCATTCGTGGCATCGAGAAGTGCTGAAGCCATATCAAATTTGTAGAAATCTGACAAGTGGAAATCTGGCCCCCTTGAGAAATTGCTCAGATCATGGTTCCACCACCTGCAAAACTAGTCTGCCTCAAACTGTCTACACACTCCTCCTCTTGCGTGCACTGGTGAAATGAGTTTTAAATATCCCAAGGTGGGCGGACTTTTCCAAAGTCCCATTTGGTGGAGTGGTTAGAGATCCATTTGTTGTGGAGGGGGTCGGGCAGTCAAACCCCTCCCCCTCCCATTTTACGTAACCAAATATTAATTTTTGTGAGGGGTTCAGGTTGGGCCTGCCTTGGGCGACCCACCCACCTCACCTTCACTCTAATGCTGGCTGTATTCCTATTAACATGGGTGGTTTGTTTGTGGTTGGGTCTGTACCCCAACGGCTAGCCCACCTCCGCATGTGTAATGGTAATGGCCCGCCTAAAAATATGAGTTCTGCTAAGTATGGGGGGAGGGGCTAGGTGTAGTGGCCCACCCCTCCAATATGCATATGTGATAAGGATTAGGGTGGCAAGGTTGATGGCCCACCACCCCCTCTTTTTAATAATTTTTGTTTTGGTATAATAATATGGCCCATTTTGAAAATTTAGAATTTGGACTAAAGGAGACATTTTAATGAGGTGACAATTTTTCCCAGAAACTGGCTAGAGTTGGCTGGATTCCATCCACCAGAAAAGTCCAAATTTTGTCTCCAGTAATCTTGCCCAGTCAGTAAAAGTCAACCAAAAATTTGATTGCCTCTATCTTCCTCATGTAGACTCAGATTGGAGTGTCGTTCACACCATTGGAATTATGGCGACAAGCACTTTGATATGATGTCAAGTTAATAGACTTTCAGCCATTTTGAATTTTGAGCCTTTTCCATGCCACTGGTGTTTGGAGATCCACCTAGATCAATCCTCCCCATTGAGGAGCTTTTCGACTACCAAAAGCTTTATCAATCAATTGGCAAGTGAGGAAATTGTTCCCTCACTCTTTCTTTTTCTAGCCATTTTGCCTTGCTAGGATGCATCCCTTTGAAACCAACTTGAAGGTATTCCACATTTCCCTGTTGTGAATTCCTGGTTCTTATCTCAGGGATGATATCTTCAGGTAACTCATCGAGATACTATGGTGCAAAGTCATCAACTATAGGAACTGTGCCCACCTCTTCGATGTCCATAATCAATAGTGGCTCATACATCTTTAATTTTTCCACATTCACTATGGCATACATTTTCATATATGTCAGCGTTTCGAGATGAAGGACATTGTTTCCAATCTTCTGCAAGATGGTGAATCGACCATATTAGATTAATCACAACTTCTTCGCCTCTCCCTTCATCTTGTCTTTGTTAATATGGAACCACACTTTGTGGCGTACCTAAAATTCATGGTCGACTCAGTGTTTGTCATGTCAAGCCTTGTACTGGGCCTAACTTTTCTCCGACTGCTCCTGTACTACTTGGTGAATCAACGAGATCTACTAAATGAACCATTGTGCTTTGTCCTTGTCATCACATCCACTAGAGTCATCTTCACTTCCAAAGACCATATCAAGAGGATCTTTTGGCAGGTAGCCAAAACATGTCTTAAATGGTGAACGATGCATAGATGAGTACATTGCTGGATTGTAGGAATGTTGCAGATATGGATGATGCTCATCCCAAAACATAGGATTTTTACCACAACAGCCTCCCAACAAGTGTACCATGGTGCGTTGAAAACATCTATCTGTATATCAGTCTGTGGATGAAACGCCATTCTTCTTTTCAACTTAGTGTCCATCATCTTCCACAAGTTGGTCCAAAACACTCCAAGAAAGCAAGGCTTCCGATCTAACAAAATTAATGTGGGCAACCCAAAATGGACCCAAGCATTTTGAAAGACAAGATAAGCAATCTGCTTTGTAGCGATCTTCTTTCTACAAGGCACTCAAATACACATCTTACTAAAACAATCAACGTCGACATACAAATAGTCGTGACTTTTCCTAGGCAAAGGCAATCCTCCTACAAAATCCATAGACACATTTTCCCCATGGTCAACTCAGAATAGGGAGTGGTGTGTAGAGCCCGAGCTTTCTATTAGAGGGCTTTGAAATAGAACACATCGTACATCCCTTTACATAGTGTGTCACAATGTTATTCATATGAGGCCAAAGACAAAATCTTTGTACATATCACAAAGTGTTCTCAACATCAAAATGATCAGACATAAGGGAGGTGTGCGCCTCTTGGATTACATGTACCCTTTCCCCTGTGGGTATGGATAATTGACCAAGCTGATACGATAGTTTCCCCTATAAGTGATAGTTGTCCACCTATGAGCCATGGGTTGGTTTTGCATAAATCTCCTTAAATCATCATTAGCATATTGTTCAACATAAATTTCAAAAGATAATGAAGCATTATGCAAAATAATATAAGAAGAAAGAGGAAGGCGAGATATCATATCGACCACTTTGCTGCTAGTGCCCTTCTTATACTTCATTACAAGATGAAATTGCTGAAGAAAACCCATCCACCTAAAATGACAAGATTGTTGCAACTTATTTTGTGACTGAAGATACTACAAGGGTTGATGATCCATATGGATGATGGTCTCCTTGCTGATCAGGTAGAGTTTCCACTTTTTCACACTCTGGATCAAGGCATATAACTCCTTGTCATAAGTGGGATAGTTTATTGTAGCCTAAATGAACTTTTCTGAATGATAACATATCACTTCTTTTGTTGCATCAGTACAGCTCCCATTCCATATTCGCTACCATCTGTCTCGATCTTGAATGTCAGTTGGAGATATGGTAAGGCCACGACCGGTGCGGTGTTGATCTTTCCTTTCAATGTTTCGAAGGACTTCTGCTGCTTTCCTCCCCATTGAGATAGTTGCTTTATATTGTCAATGTGTGTAAAGGTGCTACAATGATAGAGAAATTGGCAATAAATCTCGTCCAATACTGTACTGCACCCAAAAAGTTGTGAACTTGGTTACACTAGTAGGCTTAGGCCAATTTACAATTGCTTCAACTTTAGAAGGATCAATTTTTAACTGAGCATTACCAACAATATTACCTAGGTAAACCAAAGATGTTTTCCCAGGCTCACACTTTGATAATTTTACATAGAGTTTTTATTTTCTCAATACATCAAGCACTTTCTTCATATGGCATACATGTTCATTCCAAATTTTACTAAAGACAAGAATACCATCTAGATATACAAGAAAAAATTCATCAATGAAATGCCTAAAGAGATCATTCATGACACTCATGAAAGTGGTTGGAGCATTTCAAAGTCCAAATGGCATGACCATCCATTCGAACAACCCTTGCTTGGTATTGAAGGTGGTCTTCCACACATCCGGCTCTGCAATTCAAATGTAGTCATAACCACTACGCAAATCCAATTTGGTGAAATAGATAGGATCCTTTAACTAATCTAATAACTCATCAATGCAGGGAAGAGGGTAACAAATTTTCACGGTGATTTTGTTTAGTGCTTGATAATCCATGCACATCCTCCATGTGCCATCTTTGTTTGGAACTAAAACAATCAGTGATCCAGATGGAGAAGTGATCGGTCTGATGACCCCTTGGTTCAATAGTTCGTGCACCTTCTTTTTGATCTCCTCCATCTCAATGGTCGACATCCCATACATGCCAATATTTGGTAAAGGAGTGTCATGTTGCAAATGGATCTCAAGTTGGATTTCCCTGTTCGGATGTAATCCCCTTGGTTCTTGAAACATCGCATCATAGTTATAAATTAATTCACATAATTCCTTTTTATGTAAATGATCACAACCTTGGAAAGCATCAAATAATTCTGCATCTTTCTCCCTTACAACCATAAGCATGCAACCCTTACTAGAATTCAGCAACCTCTTCATTTGTCCTCAACTTAAAAGGTTGACATTCATTTTAGTTTGATGAGCCCTTACAATACATTCTACCCCATCTTTTGTGATTTCTTATTTGTTTTCATGACGGAATAAGATTTCCTTTCTATCATATAGATATGGACTCCCTAACACCATGCCACATATGTCCAATGGTATTACATCAAGTTCTACCTCATACACTAACTTAGAAGCGATCACAAATTTAACCTTGCACTACTTAGTTACATTCAATTTTGATTTCTCATTTATCCATCCAAGTGGGTAAAGTTTTAGATTTGGATTGGTTTCTAAGCCTAGCTTCTTTACCAACGACTCTGAAATTAAGTTTTCTTGGGATCTGGTATCAAATAGAGTTTCCACTTTTGTATGATTTATGATAACTCTAATATGAAATAGCTCAATTCTATTCCATTAATTAGGAAGAGAGTCATATCTTGAACTAGTGCCTTCATGTGATTCAGAATTAAAATGAGGTGTAAGATTACCTTTTTTTCATGCTGTTGTGACCAATGCTTCATCTCTAGAATCAGATCCAAGGTCTTGTTCCACAGTTGCCACTATCTGTTGCTTTCCTTTTCCTCCATACTTCTTTGGTCTCTTTTCCATGTATAGTTTCCAACAATGATTGTCGTTATGAACTTCCTTTTTGTAGTGAGTGAATAAGGCCTTTCTCCTTCATCTTTATTGGTTGATGTCGCCCTATTCTCCTTTCCTTTTCCTTTCACTTTTGGTTTTACATTTGGAGGTTTGAAAGGTGGTTTCTTGAAATGATCATCTCTTTCATTTTTTTCCTTTGTTCTCAAGATGGATGGCCTTTACACTAGCTGAGTCAATAGTAGTTGGTTCAAACAATAATAATGAATGTCCGAGGTAGCTATGTAATGATCCAATATTGTTAATTACTACTTCACATGAGTCAAGTGCAATGCCCAAATTAAGTGCTTGTTTTCTAAACTCCTCTGTAAAGATATGAACACCCTGACCTCTGCCTTGCCTTAAGTATTGCCAATCCATTAAGTATTTTTGCCTATAACCCAAGGGATAAATTTTTTCCTTTAATGTATAAATGAAACTAGCCCATGAGGAAAGAAGATTACCCACACTCTTACTACTTCACAATTTGCTCTCCCACTAGATGAGAGCAGTGCTACTCAGTCGAAGAGAGTCCAACTGAATCTTTTCCTCATCCTCTTCGATCTATACAACCCTGCAGTAGATGTCAATCTACCTAATCTAGTTATTAAGCTTTTATGCATTACCTTCATTGTTAAACATGGGAAGATCAAATTTGACATAATTTAAAGAAAGGTTTCTTAGATGCATCCCTTGAACTTCTATGATGATGGTGATGAGAGAAAGAAGAACTTTCACTCATGGAAGGAGAAGGAGGGGATTCTTCTTCAACATTTCCATGCACTGAACCTTATTATTCTTTCCTTTTCCCTTTTGATTTCTTTAGCCTTGAGAGCAACTGACCGACAATTTCTGCCATTGTGTAGAAGGTTTTGCAGAAATTTAGCTCCTCCTGATAATGAACCTCTTCATATGCTATTTTTCTCCTTCGATGTGTATGCCCCTCCTCAACATAAGAAGACTTTAGTTTCCCTTCGCCTATTTGAAGCATGTTTTTTGTTAGCATACAAATATGCAATTCAAATCGACAAAGACCTGCTTCGATACCACTTGATCCAAGATTTTTTGCTTATAGATGTATTAAAAAATTACATGCATAAATTATAACTTAAACATAGAAATTTAATGTGCACATGAGAGAAGAGGAGAAACACATAAAGCATGAAAGAATACAAGAGACTTGATAATGGAGTTCATCTGAATTGGACTATGTCTCTAGACCCTGCTTGATCAATGGGGAGGCCTTCATTCATTAAGTGGCATGATAAAGAATAGTACAATCATGATTTACAAAAAGGATTCTTCTATCTCCATTCTGGAAAATGGCTGAAAAATTCAGAAGTCTGTTGGAGAAATGGACAGCAGCACTGCATTCGTGGCATCGAGAAATGTTGAAGCCATATAAAATTTGTTGAAATCTAACAAGTGAAAATATGCTCCCTGGAGAAATTGTTCAGATCATGGTTCCACAACCTATAAACTAGTGTTCCTCAAACTGCGTGAGTGCTTTGTTGTACATAATACTGAGATGGGGGGTGAATCAGTATTTACAAATCAATAACTTTTTCAATTCATTAGATTTATATATGCTACTTCAGTGAAGGGAACTCACATGTGCACGCAACTATTATTAAGGAAACTAGCGTATATCCAGTGAACTTATGATTCAATTAATTCATCACATGTTGATCTTTAATCAATGCATCAGTACTTTATTAAACATTAAATAGTAACCATGTACAATAATAATAGAATAAACCATCACACATAAGCAACACACATGAACAACAAGATTTAAGGTGGAAACCCAATGTGGTGAAAACCACCTACTACTGTCGTCTCTATCTTCTTTTAATAATAAGAAAATTTGTTTACAATCTTGTACTAGTGTAGACTCATAGTAGTATGCAAGCACCCATCTGCAGAAGGCTACAACCTTCTCTCGTTTCTAACTGCTACTAAAAGGGAGCTACAACCCCCTTAGCTCTTGTACTAGTTGATTCATTTACTAGTACGTAGGCACTGACCTATAGAAGGCTCCAACGTTCACTTGTTTTCCAGATGCTACTAGAAGGGAGCTATAACCCCTTGTTTCTTGTACTAGCTGATATGTTTACCAGTACATAGGCTCTAACCTACAAAAGGCTATGATTGATCCAACTAGATGTTGGTGGTCACCCACCTATCCGATTTGGACCCCCACAACCATCTCTTTCAGTTTTTTAGTTTCCTTAATTATAGTGTAGTTTACTTTTTAGCAGTTTTTCGGGTCCTAAACTTCCTGAGCCGTTTTGAGGCCCTAAATGACATTTTTTGGGAAACGCCAACAATTTTTTTCATAAAAATCATCTTTTCCGTCGTAGTCCTCAGAGAGATATTTCCAATGGGCTATCATGCACGTCAAACGGAGATAATACGACCAATTTGCAACCCCGGGAAGTTGGCTGTCCAACTTACCCCAAAACGGGGCCCACAATTTGGCATTTCATCTTCTAGGGTTAGGTTTTGGGATGTGAAGGGTTTTCCATTATTTCTCAATAATAAATAGGCCTTCGAGCCTCATTGTAACACAGTTCGGAACAGTTCAGAGGCATGTAGCTGCCACATCTCTTCTTAGACATAAACTATCATCACCCTAGCTGATTTATTTCCATTTCTGGTTGTAAGCATATTTCAGTATTTTCCATTAATGAAATGAAGTATTATTTCTGCTGCATCTCTGTATTTATGGTTATCGCATCTTTGTGTTTATGGTTATCTCTATAATATATTGTGTTCCTATCTAAATCTGAATCAGTGGTATCAGAGTGGTCTGCTTTTTCTCTGTTTTTCTTTGCATGTCCCCAACGAGGTCGGGATATAAGGAGTTAGGGCTTGAATTTGTCGAACCTTTGCAAGACCAGCCTTGCGAATCTCGATGACCTCCCATGGCGGATGAGAAGAAAGACGAGGGGGCAGGAGATCCTATCCGAATCTTGCTCGAAGTAGCCCTCAAGTGGCAAAGGAATGCGATGATGGATAGCTTTGCGCAGATCCTTCATCAGCTACCCAGAGGTGATGCATCGGCTTCCAATAGCTACTCTGGAAACGCCACACCATTTAAGGTACAAGTTAATTTTGAAATCCCCATCTTCGAGGGTCAAATAGACGCAGATGTCGTAGATAAATGGTTAAATCTGCTAGATGCGTATTTTTCTGTTCATGAATTTTTAAGTCGGGAAGAGATTGTTTTCACTCTTCTCAAAGCAGCCCCCCACGTTAAGGACTGGTGGGAAACATACTGCGAGTAGAAAGATGAAAGTACAGGCTCACTGTTTTTAGCCGCCCCACTTGGAATGACTTCTGGGATGCCATCAAGGAGCAATACTACCCTGTTAAAAGCTATGAGGACAAATACATAAAATGGACCACACTGCGACAGAGACGAGACCAAGATGTGCCAGTGTTCACAAATATTTTTCATACCCTTCGCACACAGTTGGGTATCAAAGATTCTAAGCTGCATCCAGTACTCAAATACCACGGCTGCCTACACAGATACATTCAGGAAGTGATGGAGTTCTTGAACATCTCCTCACTCGGCACCGCATACCGATACGCTGTCAAAATCGAGCAAAAGTTCAAACTGAAAAAGAGAGACTTTGGATCTATAAACCTGAAGCCCAAAGGACAAAGCCAAGGTAGGGTGATCCAAGACAACCCCTCGAAGCTACAAGAAAGGAACGACACCACGAAGCCGAAGAAGGACACAGAAAAGTGGTGTGAGTTCCATAAGAGTCCCACTCATAACACAAGTGAGTGTCAGACCAAGCAGTCGCTGGTGGTCGAGTTGAAGGCTTCTGAATCAAATGGATGTTCTGACTCTGAGCCGGAACCCGACAAGGGGGATGGCAAAGGGAAGCAGATCATTGATGTGGATCCTAGTGCCACTGTTGCCACTGCCAAGATCTAGAAGAATGAGCCTGAAGAGCCAAAGGAGGGGGAACATCTTTTCCAGTCATAGATGTGGGTGAAGGGTTCGCCGCTGCAATTCATTGTTGATAGTGGCAGCCAAAAGAACCTCGTTTCAACAGAGGTCATGAAGTGGTTGGGCCTACCGACTACACCATACCTTCAGTCGTATAGTATTGGGTGGCTTCACAAAGGACAAGATCTCAAAGTTCACCAGCAGTGCCGCCTTCCCTACAGCATCAAGCCCTTCACAGATGATGTATTGTGTGATGTTACACCCCTGGATGTTTGCGATGTACTATTAGGCTAGCCATACTTGTGGAGGCGACATGTTGTGTATTATTCAAGGCCTCATGTTGTCATTATTTCTTTGGATAATTCATTATACAGGATACCAGAGGTAGCTCAACCTACCGCCACCTCTTTGATCATTGCTAAGAAAGGCAAGAAGCTCATCTCACGGGCTAGGAAATTTATTTTCTATCTGGTTCGCTCCTAAAGTAAGGGGAAGATCGTTGCTACATCCATGACCCCCACAGAGGGTTCCTCCATGCAGCAGCAGCAACAGAGGGATACAATCATGACAGAACATAGGAACAACTTCTCCTTACCCAAAAGGGTACCACACAAGTTTCAAGTGGGTGACAAAGTTTGGTTACATCTGCAGAGAGAACGCCTTACCAGAACCCATCAGAAACTCAGACCACTTCAACATGGTCCTTACACCAATAACAAGGCTATGGGAAACAATGCTTTGAAGCACAACATTCCTCCATTCCTTCGGTTGCACTGAGTGTTCGATGTGGACTGTCGCCAACCATGCTTCCCACCATTTCTGGACACATCAGAGATTGCACAACAGCTCACCAGAGACCCAGCTCAGTAGAAGCTTCCTCATATCAAGGAGGAACTCAACGCAATGGGTGCCATTGCTTCCTAAGGGGGGAGGAATGATCCAGGCGAATGTTGGAGGTCACCCACCTATCCCATTTGTACCCCCACAACCGTCTCTTTCAGTTTTTTAGTTTCCTTAATTATAGCGCAATTTACTATTTTTAGCAGTTTTTCAGGTCCTAAACTTTCGAAGCTGTTTTGAGGCCCTAAACGATGTTTTTTGGGAAACAGCAACAATTTTTTTTATAAAAATCAGCTTTTCCATCGTAGTCCTCGGAGAGATCTTTCCAATGAGCTATCATGCGCGTCACATGGAGATAATACGACCAATTCGCGACCCTAGGAAGTTGGTTGTCCAACTTACCCCAAAATGGGGCCCACAATTTGGCATTTCATCTTCTAGGGTTAGGTTTTGGGATGTGAATGGTTTTCCATTATTTCTCAATAATAAATAGGCCTTCACGCCTCATTGTAACACAGTTTGGAATAGTTCAGAGGCATGTAGCCACCACATCTCTTCTCAGAGATAAGCTACCATCGCCCTAGCTGGTTTATTTCCATTTCTGGTTGTAAGCATATTTCAGTATTTTCCATTAATGAAATGAAGTATTATTTCCACTGCATCTCTGTATTTATGGTTATCACGTGTCTGTGTTTATGGTTATCTCTATAATTTATTGCATTCCTATCTAAATCCGGATCAATGATCTTCTCTCTTCCTCCAGGGACCACATTTTATAAATTTTCAAACTGGATACTCCTAGAACACAACACCACAATCTGAAGGCCACATAACATCCAATTTTTCTACTGGACCCATCAACAACATTGAAGCTCAAAATTAGTTACGACTGTAATACATTTGCATCAAACAACATTTAGTTAATCTGAACAATTAGATCACTGACAATAGAACACTATGCTGAACCCAAAAACTTGCATCATCATTCAGAACCAGTTGTAACCTCAAAAACCATTCATCACATTGTATTTGCTACTTGGCTGAACCCAAACTATGTGTATACGCTACATCGTTAATCAAACCTGTGTATACCTTCAAAACTGCTGCAAACATAAAATTTTGAATCAAGCTTGTACCAACCAACAATATACTAAATATCTAATGTCAACTTAGAGAGCTTTACACAGGCATTGATAGAGATCACTTCTTCTCAGTTATACAATCAAACAACCAAATACCAGCCTCCTTATGCATTCACTTTTACATTTGATCAATCAAATACCCAATCAGTCTCTGATATAACTAAAACCCAATCATCAATCTCTGATATAACTGAAATCCAATCATCAATATTTGATATAATTGAAACAATCAATCACTAAAACCTTTGAACCTATGACACAACTAAATCAAAAAAATCACTGACGCAACTAAATCAACTATTCATTCAAACTTAATCAAATTCAACCAATCAACTGGAATAGATAGATCAATGTAACCAGTACATAGATCTGAACCTAGAATACTACATCAACAACCAAAACTAACTGTAACCTCAAAAGGCATGTGTTAAAATGTATACTCTTCTTTAATGTAGTAAACATGCATGTATATGTTACTTCCTTTTTCCCAACATGCATATACGTCTAAAGACACTAAATCATAAAACCTCTAAACCACAAACTGTACAAATCAATGACATTTTGAAGATCTACAATCATATTACATAGTTCCACATAGATAGCAACAAGGATCACCCTTCTTTCTCAATCAATTCATAAATGAGACATAAACTCTTTATGCATTCAGTTTTACTTTTAGATCTAAGAATACTTCATTGGAAGACAAGAGTAAAACAACACCACTGATCTAATAGATCAGTCATCCTTGAACATCAAGATTTTCTTTTGCATATGCTACTCGGAAGAGTCTAACCAGCATGTATATGCATCTTCACCAAAGTGAACTAGCATTAGATCTGCAAATACTTACTTATAACTTCATTTCAATTCCCAACTTCAGACATAGGCAAATCATTACATATAAAGGATGAAACATGTGTTAGCAATCATATCTAGCCCATCCATTATCAGATCAAATAATGACCAATCATTATGATCATAATCCATCATTAGATCTCATCCATCATCAAACGCTCAGGTGCATACTTAGTCTACATCAAGCAAAGCATCAGAAGCCCATAACATGCATATTTTCCTCTGATCTAAAACTTCATAAGATATTTATTACTTGTCTACTTAGTCTTTTCATCTTCTCCTCCTTATATACTTAGATCCTTTGTCAATACCTCAGACCAAAAACCACCTAGGACCAATACCTTGGACCAAATACCTAGGGTCAATACCTCAGACCAAATACCTTGGACAAAAATATCTTGGACCAAAACCTTGGTTTTCCAACATGTACATGCTTTTCCTCTTGTGGGAGTGCGTGTATATGTATATTCTATTTTTTATCTATGGTCTGGCGTGTACACGCTATTTTGACTAAGTGGATCTACATATACTTCTTAAACTGATTTACATCAACCTTCTCCTTTATGTTCTTTATTCTTATCAGCAGACCTTAGTTCCATCTTCCTATTCTTTTGTGCCAATGACCTGTTACCTCTTAATAGACCTGTTGCATTGTAATTTTCCGTATTACTTTTAAAATGATTCCTTTGAAATACCATGCATTTTATCACATCTATAAATGCAACTGCCATGCATTCTGTCACATTTGATATCTCTCCTGTAGATTCATCTAGTTACCATATACAAGTGAGTTGTTCTGCTACAAGTGGGTTTCCATCAAGTACAACACATGTATCTCAATGCCAATATGCTCCTCCTCTTGGGTGCACTGGTGAACAGAGTTTTAAATATCCCAAGGTGGTCAAATGTTTCCAAAATCCCATTGGGCAGAGTGGCTAAAGATTTGTTTGTTGTGGAGGGGGTCAAGCAGTCAAACCCCACCCCTAACCATTTTACATAACTGAATATTAATTTTTGGAAGGGAGGTCAGGCTGGGCCCACCTAGCTCACCTTTGTTCTAATGGTGGTTGTATCCCTATCAACGTGGGTGGTTTGTTTGTGGTTGGGTCCATGCTCCAAGGATCGGCCACCTTAGTGTGTGTAGTGGTAATGGCCCGCCTAAAATCATAGGTTCCACTAAGTATGGGGGCAGGGGCT
>Ga0181464_1000196_pt1 | contig 21731 bp, 16 predicted proteins | sample InSIn2gowninarea_FD_119074 | JGI IMG/M metagenome (GOLD analysis project Ga0181464, IMG submission 119074) | Clean room microbial communities from NASA Spacecraft Assembly Facility at Jet Propulsion Laboratory, Pasadena, California, USA -... ...
ATGCCTATGTTCTTGGAGACATGCATGAAGCTGTTGCACGACAGCAAGGCTATAAAAGGGTTGCAAGAACTCATAACTAGATGTGTTGGAACTGCGCCAGGAGAAGCTCACAATGCGAATAGGAAGGGAAATGAGATTGATCACACAGATCAGAGAATATGAGATGGACGAAGTGATTCTGGATCTAGGATTGGACAGAAACATCTTGCCAAAGTAGAAATGGGAGCACATGGGTAGGCTTGTGTTGCAATCGTCTCCTATCCAATTGCAGATGGCGAACCAACAAAAGATCCTACCTATGGGGAGATTGTAGGGAATCACAGTAGATATCAAAGGAGCAAGTGCGCTAGCATATTTCGAAGTGATGAAGATTTTTGATGACAGTAATCCCTACCCTGCGCTATTGGGGATAGATTGGGCCACTAACATGAATGGAGTGATAAATCTAAAGAAGCACAAGATGATCTTTGAGAAAAAGTCTCTGCGCATAGTGGTACCTTTAGACCGTATAGAAGGATCACGCTACATGGATCCAGTGCATGACTATGACAATGATAATGACCTGGGTTGCATCTCCAAAATAACTGTGCACAAGTAAGATTAGGTAAATCCAACTGCAGATGGGTGAATCTCATGGGAGTGCGAAAGCTCCTACACCTCAGATTCTGGCGAAGAGATAGAACGATGGTAGAACCAGTTACATGAGGTAACCACGCTCAACTGTAACATGATGATAAGGTCATTGCATTATATAGCAACAAAGGTAAGATATCTGTGTACGTATGATGGGTTAAGTGAGGTGGTGACTTCCTAAGAAATTTTGAAACAGAAGTACCAGAACAACAATGTTTCGATGCTCTAAAATGGGTACTACAAGCTATGCTCACAAGATGGTGGGGTACGCACCAACGAAGAATTGAGGACTGGTGTGAATGCATAAGGATGATGAGCATGTATTTTGGGAAGCCTCTGATGTGATTAACAAACAAAGTTTTTGAACAAAATGGCCCGCGCACCCACCTATCTAGGTGGATACAGGCATATGGCGCGAAACTTTTATGAATGCACACCATCCTCATAATAGGAGACACAATTAGTAAACAACTGTGAGGAAGGAAATGGCCTGAACGACCCCTCTGGTTGGGACCATGAAGTATGGAAAGACTAAGTGCACAGAAGAATATCAACACAGAAGCTTTTAACAAAGTATGCGGAGTACTGAATAAGGTCCACAATGTGAAACGGACTGACTAAGACCTATGCATACTAGCAGTTCTCTGGGCTTATAGGACCATGTGCAAAAACTTGACTGTGCGGGCACCACAAAGGTTGGAGTATGAAGCAACCATAGTAAGCCCTATAGTACTTGGAGAGCTTAGACCATGCATGGCAACACTGGTAGATACGATGGTTCGCGGAACCTTGGAAGTGGAAATCCAACAAGGAAATTTTAGACTCCAAGAACATGAAGAAGAAAGGGCACAATTAAGGAAGAAAAACACTTTGATGGACATGAAAGTCAAGAAGCTGGAAGACAAGATAAAGGAATATTTTCTTGGAAAAAATATTAGGGTGATAAGGTAGGATGCATATGATCGTGATGACATGTTTATGGCCTATTGTCATGAATTGATCAGTCTAATGCCTTGGCTTGGACCGCACATTGCTAAGCGTATTGACCAGGGTAGCACGTTGCAGATGGTAAAGTGCACGATGCCAACAGTACAAATAAAAGGTGGGTATTCTCTAGGAAACATGATGAATGACAGGATGAAACTTTACATGGGTGGTGAAACCATCTGAGTAGCCGAAGGAAGAACAGTCTTAGTGCCCTATGTAGTTGAAAGGGAGCACGGGACTATAAACTATTCTTCCCTGGAACTGTGCAATGTTGGAGTTGTGCACAGAAGCAAAGAGTCATAAGGTCTGCGACCACACATGGGGGGCTGCACTGCTGTGTGGGTTGGCCAGAAAGTGACCATTTAAGTCACTATTCATGATGGGATGCTTGACTTGAGACCAAATGGAGTGGGCAGTAGGCATTTAAGATGCGATTTATGGGAAAGATTTGGAAAAATCTGTCGCCAAGGGAGCATTAATGAACCGGATTTGGGGGGAATAGTCAAATTCAAATTCAAAAAGCACTATAAATTACAAAGGGCTACCTAGCAAACAACACTTGGTCATTCGCGAATTGAGCTATCGAGAAAAGCCTTGATTGTTGTGTGTCAAGCGTTGATTGAGCCCCTAAGTTCGCAAGTGCTAGATTTCTGGAGGGAGACAATGGCAATAGCTAAGGATGCTATGGAGATAATAGAACTAACAGTCGAAGAGGCAATGCAAGCCTTGACTATGGGGGATGCTCCGAAAGGTGTCAGGATTGAGGTAGAACTCCCAAAATCACCACGCATGCCAAGACCCAAGAAGGACAAGCAAGTGATTATTCTCATACATGTGTCCCCGCAGAACCCACCGTGCACCAAGTTGTCAATGGAGGAAAATGGGAAATCTGTCACCATAGAGACTAATGAAGAAGAAGAAGACCTGGAGGACCTAATTATCGAAGAAGATGAGGATGAAGGCATGGAGGAGGAAACTCAGCCTGTGCACCCCCCGACGAAGCTACCCGCCTATGTCCCTCCATGAAAAAGAAAGGCTAGAGTGCCCAAGGACCTTGATGAGACCAAGAGCTCGCTCTAGACCCTACTCCTCCCAAACAACATTATTTTTTAGGGCACGCACCTGGGCCAAGTTCCAAGCTTAAAATTGAAGATTGGGACCTCGCTGACCACGAGAAGTTCACTCACCTTGCGACCTCGCACCTCATGAATCCCAAGCAGAACACTATGGTGGGGATTACAAAATTAGTGTCGCGAAAGTGGTTATGCAGAGTGGAAATGACTGGGCTATTGAACTTGCTTTGGGTGCTGCATTTCCACTGTGCCCCAATAATCATTTTTTTCATGAGACAACTACTCTTCCTAGTGCATGATGGGTGTTTTTGGCTGGAGGAGCCCATCCCCATCATGACAGACTTGATTCACCGCATTTCCTAGATTCCATGTAAAGGAGAGGATCCTGCAGACATCTCGGAAGGGAAAAGTAGTGACTTGGCCATCACGGAGGCCATGAAGAAAAAATACAAGCTAGCAAAGAAGAAAAGGGGCTATGCCATATCTAGCATCAGTGACAAAGTAGTGAAAGTTGCAACACAAATACTAGCTGGTAAGGTTATGAACAAGTGTTGTGCAGACAAGGTACCCATGCCAATGGTAGCACTAGCTGAGAAGTGCACGGAGGGGGTCCATTTTAACTGATCCGAGTTCCTCTGAAAGGACTTTTTAGAGAATTTTCATGAAGCTCAGGAACAGGGAAAAACGTTCGACTATGCATGGCTTCTACTGTCCATAGTACTCGTGGTAGGGAAATTACCGGAGGATAGTCAATTCCCCACAATTGACAGAGATCTACTAGAGGCTACGAAGTATACTTCGCTCTGGGCCAAAAGGATGCCACTAGGATCCGCGACAATAAAATATTCTAGGTGTTCATGGAGGTGAACCTTAGAATGGGGATCAACCGCAAGTCGCGGTTATCGCCCACTATCTACAATAGTCTTCAGAGTTTTATGGAATTTAAAGTAGACATCCATAACATTTACATTAGAGCATGCAAAGACTCGACCAAATAGTAGAGGTAGCTACCCTTTGTAGCCATAGATGATGTCACCTTTCACATCTTGGAGACATGGCTGCTGGAATGGTGCACTCCAGACATCATAGAGATATAGAAGTCGGTAGCATGAAGGAAGAAAGACGAGACCAAGCTATGCATCACATAGTTGGCCAAAAGAGAAGGAAGGAGGCTATGACAGCAGAAGTGTGGGTGGCATGGGATGCTACGTAGAAAACAACTGAGTAAGAAAATGCCACAGCAGCAGCAACACAAGTGGCAACCGCGAAGGTGAGCGAGGGCAAAACACTGCCTTCACATGGATAGGAAGCAAAGGAAGAAGAGGGAGGCACAGACCCACAAACTGCATCCACACAGTTGAAGCGCTAGCACCCAACTGAGCAAAGAAGGCCGCGTAAGAAGGTCAAGACATCAAAGTTGTCTATTGACCCGATCACCCTAAACAAGGGTGATCTGCATGACATCAGTGAGACAGTGCACGATGTCACCTCTAAGGCCATCCATAATTTCATGCAGGAGAACCAGATTGTGTTGGGGGCCCTTAGAGTGCAGTTACAGGAATTATAGGTGCACCTTCCTTAGGCTGGTACCCTGTGACTAGCCTCACAATTAGAACAATGACAACAGAACAAATGGTGCATGTGTAGATGATGAATACTATAGTGTTGCCAGAACAGGCACTAATGACAACAAATGAGGCTATCGGCCTACGGTTAGTTCGTTGAAGGATCTTGGTATCAATATGGCTACACTACCGTGAGATACCTTATATGTTTTGTGGATGGGATAACTACAGAGCTGTGAGCTAGGGAGAACCATGCACTACAAGTCCTCATTGAACAGAAAATCAATATGGAACAATTGAACTTGTAGCATGATGAAGTGGTGTCACACAATCAATAGCTAGTACAGGTAATAGGTGAAGCTTTCCAAAGCATCCTAGAGCTAGCCATCCCAGCAGACATACCAACAGAGTCGCACATCCACAGGTTAGCAGCATGGGTGTGCGAGGCACGGGAGGAAATGACAAAGATTCAACTAGAGTTGAACCTTAATATCATCAAGCTACGAATAAAGGCATTGTTTTCCACCCCTCCGGAAGTCAGAGAACACTGCGTTAGCACTATCACAGCAGGATTGGATGAAATTGGCAGTGCAGTGCGAGACTACACCAGCATGTTCGAAGAATCATTTGAAGACCTTAAAAATCTGTAGGAGATCCCCAACATCCAGCACTTAGAGACAGAGGTGTGAGAACTCCAACAGTAGTATGACAACATCAAAGTAATTGTGCAGATGGTGAGCCTCACTTAAAGGCTCGCACGGATGCAACAGGCTAAAGTGCTAAAAGAGTAGGTGAACATGGCATGACACAAGGAAGTAATCCTGAAGGCAACCATTCAGTCTTGTATTAACGAGGCCTTCACCATCATAGTAGAAATTGAAGGCAAGCTCGCACACCTGCAGGGGATGCATGCACTGATATAGACAAGCACTTCCAACACAAAGGTCTGGGAACAATGTATGCAATAGATCCAGTAAGTAGCAGCTCAGTGCACTGCTGACCTTGCTGTAGTTCGAGAACAGTTGGAGGTACTCCATACAAAGATCTCTGCACCAACAGAGTGACTCGAGAGCGAGTCACGATGTTTGTGTTGGGGGCCTGTTGGCCATGGAATCCCCTCAGTGCATGTTTTGGGGCTTAAAGCCCATGTTTTGACTGAATCTTTCTGTAAAAGCTCCACGACTCTTGGGCGTGGGGTGTGAAATTATAATAGAGGCACAAGGTTGTCCACCCTATTTTTGTAATGTAATGTCGATTGGATAGACCTACCCATTGTCCGCAGACCATGGGATTGTATAAATAGAGCGAGGCTCTAAGTGTAAAACATGACTAAGGGAGGAATAGAAGAGAAGCATGAGAAGTCTAAGGGATTGAGTCAGACTGTAAAGTGTGTCTGTGGGTCATAGTGTAGGAGAATGCTCTACAGCTGAGTGCGCAGAGGCCCAGAAGTCCATAGCTGAGTGCACGGACCCCTGCAGCTAAGTGTGCAGGGCAGGTCGAGTCTGTAACCATTGGGAGAATCAATAAAGAGAAGTTTTTCTATAATTCTGTGTATATTTTCCTAGTTTAATGCATGATTGGAAGTAATTTGCAAGTATACTGTTTATTTACTGCACGATCGTGTATGAATGTTTTGTGTTGCAAATTATAACTTAAGACATTCAAGTAGGTGAAGGTATTTAATTAACAATGGAAGATAAGTAAGATCTCGGGAAATATCGCAGAGCGCAACACAACCCCTAGTTAGGGCTGCGCAAAGGCAGTGTATCAGGATGTGAGGAACAGGAAGTGTGCGAAGCGACCTGCACGCAGGAACAAACATAGAACCAGTCATACTTCTCAGACATCTCAAGGGTGCGGAAACCTAGTTCTAGCACCCTCGCATATTACTTCAGGTGAGAACTCAGTCCACACTCTATGGACTGTTGCTGGAAGGGCTAGTAGTACAAGGTTTTGTTTGGCTAATTAACTCTGAACCTGGGTCATGCCCCAACAAGCCAACAATGATAAACAAAAACAACACTTGTACAAGCTAGAAATAATAGAAATGCTAGCTACCATGAAGAGGAATGGCAAAAATAAAACTCATAGAAGAAAAGGATACAAATGCGACATAAAAGGTATCAAAAGCAACACATGAGAAAATTATCCAAAAATTCACTGCAAACTAAGTTCAGATCTACTAGATTTAATGTGGAAGGCAAGAGCTCTAATTCTCAGTGTGAAAATGAGATATACAAGCATTTATTACATAGATCTTTCCCCCATGGGGTTAGGTTATGGTTTATCATAAACAGACTTAAAATCAAGGAAAAAGTGACACTTGTCCATAATAAAAAATATAAACTTTGTGCCACATGTCAAACAAATATTGTGAACTCCCTATTTTCTAGGGATGAACATCAAATTACTCTGAGAAATTACATAATCACATTGGCAAAAGGAACTACACAATTCCTAGGAACAAGGAATTGCACAGTTTACTATCTCAGTTGAATGCACAGTCTTGACTCTAAGAGGGAGATAACACAATTTTCATGCTCAGTGACTTCTTGTGGCTTATTTTCTTTAATGATTGCAAATCATAGTCTCCAATGACAAAGAACTGTGCAATTCTTAGAGGGAAGACTGATAGTTGGTGTATGAGGCAATATATGGTTTTTATTTAAAATTTATTTAATTATCATTGACAAGATTTAGTTATCATCAAGACAACCTAATTAAGTCATCACAAGAAATTCATGCAAAGAAAAGTAAAATCTTTAGGAAACAACAAGAGGAATACTTGATGACCATGAAAGATACTTTCTTATTAATAGAGGTGAGGCTCCAAAATAGAAGTCGAGGAAAAAGTTTCGGCAGAGGTTGTAGCAGATACAACACTTGGTGACACATTGGTGGCACTCCAACTCTCTATACGGGTCTAACTCTATAAATCAGGTCTAGCACTTCTGGAAATATTTTCATTTCATTGATCACCACAAATTATTTATTTAGCCTTAGTGAAATATATAGCCCCTTCATTCTCTTCACTGGAACACACTAACAAAATCAAGTCAAACTGATTTGTTTCGATTGGGGATATTAAGGAGAGTTTAGATATGCAAGTGAAAATTATTATCAAGGTCTTAGTTTTCGTCTTAAATTGGTGTTGCTTCACTGCCAGCAGGCCTAGATAGTACTCTAATGGAGTCACTTTAGGAACACAAACATTTCTTTGCTACTAATGAGCCTTGACAATACCCCAACAAAGTTGCTTGCCTCACCTCCCTACGCACAAATTCATTATCTTCTTTCACCCTTTATTTATTTTTATTTATATAACTATGCATCGACACTTATTTATTTGATGAGGTAGAAGAGGGCTTCCAACTTATTCAAAGAAGAAGAGGCTTTCCCTTCAAATAAAGATATTTATACACCTTTGAAATATAGCCCACTTGTTTAGGTTTCCTCCCCTCCGTAATCTACTTGACTAAGTTGACCGGATAAAACCAATCAAACATAAAAAAATGAATTAAAGAAGAGAGTATTATTTATAGATTCAATCATTATAACTTCACTAAGATTTTCTTTGAGGAAGAACATATTTTCCATTTGGGCGTCATTAACTAAAATATATAAGGCCCAAGAGAAGAGACGAAATATATATAAATCGAAGCATTCATAGTTGTACGATGTCCTCTTGAAATTTTTCAAGCTTATTTTAGAGTAAAAACATGATATCATGCAAGACTTAGTACAGTAGAAGCACAATAAAGCACGAAAAAAAAAACAAACAAGAAAAATTAAAATTGAGCTAAGTAACTAAACCTACTCCTAATATTAACATAAAATATCCTAGGCTTATGTAAAGTGAAACTTCGAGTGTAACCAATGGATAATTAACTAACCTGTATCAGCAAGGGAATCAATGACAAGAAAGATCATCAAGAAAAACACATGACAAGAAATATAAAATGCGACATGTTCAAACATTTGAAGACACAAAGTGCAAGTACAAAAGTACAATAAGAAATCATATTCTAAATATTTCATTCATGCATCATGACATTTACATATATCGCAACAAAGTCTCAAATCAAAGCATCCATTCTGACTCTCAATCTTGGAAAACATGAAGAAAGACAAGAACTTGTGTTTCACAAAAGGGCTTGCAAAATATGATTCCTCTAAACATTGAGAAATAGGATCGTGGAATGAAGGTGAAGGATCTTAAGGTTGAAGGATAGCTTCATTTTCAAGTTTTGCATGTTAAGAAATTGACTGCATAACATAAATAATTACCGAAAGGAATAAATATAAAAATAACCAGCAACAACTATAATCACATAAACACACATGTTTATCTGGGGAAAACCCAACCTAATGGTATCTCATTAGCATTGGCCAAAAACCCTGGCCAATCTAACCAAGTGAGCCTTCACCACTCACCTCCAGGCTTACATTACAATAAATTCCTTCCAGCCTTTTATAAGCTCCATTACATATAATACCATGCGTAGAATACTATTGGTGCACAATATCATCTGCCCCAAAACCGTCACTGTTTCACCTGGTCAACTTTGACTATATCCCGAGTCAAGTTTACTTAACAATTGCCCCCTTAAACTTGACTTGGGGTTCCTTGACTAACTCCAGCCAAACCTGCTAAGTGAGATAATCCTGCTCACTCTAGCCCTTACCCCTCTCAGATCTTTTACCCGAGGTATTGTTAGCCTGACACCCCCCTATCACATAGGTCTACCAAACTTTACTAGTGATTACCTAGGGGTACACATGCCTTACCAGGTCTTACAGTAGTATTCCCATTTACATGCAATAATTTTGACTTCAATAATTTTATTTATTTATTTTCATTGTTGCTCTTCTAACCCATCCTCTCCTCCTCCAGATGACATTCAAAATCTTCTCACAATTTTCTTTGCAAGATTTCCATCGATCTCCACCATCGACAGTGGCTTCATACACAAATCTTGTACCATTATTTTCCAGACCCAGATATGTAAAAGGTTGGATTGATCTCATCAAGCCCTATAAACCCTTGGCATCAAAGAATCCCTTTGAAGCCAATATTTGGCTCTAACACCAGTTGTTAAGAAATTGACTGCATAACATAAATAATTACCAAAAGGAATAAATATAAAAATAACCAGCAACAACCATAATCACATAAACACACATGTTTATATGGGAAAACTCAACCTAATGATATCTCATTAGCATTGGCCAAAAACCCTAGCCAATCCAACCAAGTGAGCCTTCACCGCTCACCTCTAGGCCTACATTACAATAAAGCCCTTCCAGCCTTTTATAAGCTTCATTACATATAATACCATGGGCAGAATACTATGGGTGCACAATACCATGTGCCCCAAAACCATCACTATTTCACCTGGTCAACTTTGAATCTATCCCGAATCAAGTTGACCTAACATTGCGATGAACTAATGAGAATTATTCCTAGAAAGAATATCAATCTAATCATGCTTGGAACAATCACCAAGATCAGGAGAACCTAACATAACCATCAACATAGGCTTAGGTACCTCGACAATTTGACATGGTTCCAAGATATATGAAGATATATCATTGAAAATTGGTGGCTTATAATAATCGATAATTAAATACATAGAGTCATTGCTGGATGAATCAATGAATATATCAAGACACTCCTAACTAGAATTTGATTTCTCAGAAAGAAAGGAATCCTCATGATTTTATGAATGATAAATAGGGGCTGATTAAAAACTAGAGATTCCATTCTCTATTTCTTCAAATTGATAGAATGAAGGATGAGATACATTAGAAAGAGAGGATCCTCTCTCACCTTCCTTTGATGTAAAATCAACATTCCAACACTCCTAACTCCAATTAGAGTTAACATTTTCAAAAACTAATTGATACATAGATGAAACAAGGTGTAATAGACTCATTGGATGTGTCAATATAATGGGTGAAAGGTGAGGAATAATATGAAATGTCTCCTTTCATTGCAGAGTCTTGTTCAAAATCAGAATCCCACACACAATCATTATGAAAGATATTTCAAGTTTCTTTGTCTCCACTGACTCCATCTTGAACGTGATCATCTTGAGGAATAAAAGAAATACGGAGATGTATCATCTCAAAATCAGGAGGATTGGAGGAAACAACTGATGGAGGATTAGAGGAAACAATATCACTGATTAAAACAAATTTGAAATTGGAACTTGAGTTCAAATATTGAATATGAGAGGGGGGAGATGATGGTGTCATATTGATAGATTGTTTTGCATGTTCACCAACCTTAACTTGTGTACATGGAGTTGTTTGATCACAAGAAGAGGAAAAGTCACATAGAAAAACAAATTCTTACTTTACATGTTGGGGAGCTCCATAACCAAGAAATGTTGGGAGGCTTTCAAAATATTCAGATTCAAATGAGTTTAAAGAAATATGAACAATATATTCAACTTTCTCTTCATAAAATTCTAATCAATATCATCCTCATAAACTCATAACATAAGTGAATGAAATGATCGTCAAAATCTTCAATAGATTCATCAATTTCTTTTCTGAGATGAATTATTTTCTTATGAACATTTTCATAGCCATACCAGTCAAAGGTGAGGGGAAGATAATTGATAAGATGTTCCAAAGAATGAATAAAGGCAGTTGACAATGTGTAACACCATTGTTTAACACATGCTTTGAATGTAGGGTATCATCATGATTAATTTGATGAAAGTTCAAAATTCAAGAAAACAAGATGTGTGCTCAAGAAACGTTTTTCCGTGCTCGCAATCAAATTTTAGATTCAAAAAGTCAAGAATAATCCTTGAGGGAACTTTCATATTTGCAATTGTGCAGAAAAATGTTGTAATCTAAATCTTGGGGGGAGGCCCCCAAGATCTAAAAAATTGAAATGAGAGAAGAAAAGAGTATAAAACAAAGTAAACAAAAGCACAAATATTTTTTTTATTAAAATAGAGAATAATTGTATACGCTACATTGTGGTCGAAACTCTGTCCTTTTACAAAATGCAACTTGTTACTTATAGTATTTTTTTAGTTATAATACCATAGCTAAATTCCATGTGTGGGTAGATACCATGGGGGATTGAATACCATGGGTGGATCTCACTTACAATACCATGGATGAATGAATACCATGGGTGGATGCCACTTACAATACCATGGGTGGATAGGTACATTGGGTGGATGAATACCACGGGTGGCTGCCAATTTCCATTCGGATCATTCCTCCCTCTTTAAGAAGAAATGGTCCACATTATGTGAAGTTCCCTCCTAAGAATCCTTTGTTGAATATGAAAAACCACTGAAAATAAGGTTTTTATGTGGTTAACCCATAACCATGATGAATGAAGATCCAAGGATAGAGCTACCCTATAAGTCTTGTGACCAACTATGATACTAATAGTGTGCGACCTAGCCAACAAACTTCAATGATAAGGATTTTGTGTGGTTGACCCATAACTATGATGTTGATTATTAATGAAGTAGCAAGTGCCTAGATGGCCTAGGGTGGGAGGGCACATCTCCAAAGAACCGAAACCAAATGTGGTTATTATGAAACTGATGAATGTGAATCAGGTGCCTACTAAAGCGGGGTGGGAGGGCACATCTCCAAAGAGAACCCTCTCCAAATGTTGCTCTAGATATGAAAAATAATTTAAAATGGGCATAACGCGGTCAATATAACTCAAAATATTTATTAAATCCTAGTTTTGGAAATAGAATGACAATTCTTCATCTTACCATGTGATTAAAATCCTTGTTTAGACATTTTGTAAACTCAAATTCATGTTGTAACTGTCTCGCCATCAGAAAAGTTCTAAAAGAAAAGATGATTTTAAATCAACGATATCTCCCTCGTCCAAACATCGATTTGACAAATTGTGTTTTTGAAATTGGGTGATTTTTCAAGAGGAAATCATGTCTACAATCATTTTTCTTAAATTTGGCACAAAGAATACAAAAAAATTATAAGACAGTTTCCATCCATGAATTACCATCAAAAAATGTTTTGCAACACATTTGGTTTTAAATCACGATATCTCCCTCATTCGGACTTTGACTTGGATGATTTCCTTTTTGAGTTTGGGTTATTTTTTCGCAAGGAATCCATATCTGTTTTTTTATGGTAAATTTTGCACCATTTTTTTAGATCTGATCTTCAAACTCATTGCCCAAAAATTTCCTTCAAAAAAAAAATATCTTCTCGCTTTGCTCAAGAAAGTTCTCTGTGGAGGTCATAACCCATGCATGAAATTTGTTGAAGATTACTGCAAAAATTTGAAAATGAAATATGCATGAAACCCTCATTCATTTTGAGTGGTAACTTGAATTTGATACCGCTGATTTAGATCTTGGAGTGAGGCCCCCAAGATCTAAAAAATTGAAATGCGAGAAGAAAAGAGGAGAACACATAGTAAACAAAACCATATATAATTTTTTTATTAAAACAAAGAATTATTGTAAAAGCTAAATTGTGGTGGACAATCTATGGGTAGATACCATGGGTGATTGAATATGATGGGTGGATATCACTTACAATACCATGGGTGGATGTCACTTATAATACCATGGGTAAATTCCATGGGTGGTATTGTAGCATCTATTGTTATTTAAGTTTTATTTTCAGCTTTATAACAAAATGAAAGAAAAATGAGAAAAATCAAAGCATTGTCTAAAGGTCATGCAAGTTCAAGAGGTGTGATCAAGTGAAAGCTTGACGATTACATTGAGGTGTGTTGCGGGGAAGCAATGAGAACGAAGATTAATTAAAGCTCAACCCCCACAGTTGATCATGACGTTAGCATGGTTGACCGCAATGTGTGGCTTGAAATTACTACGGGGGTTCAACATCATTGAAGCTCTCGTACATTCTTTACCCCCTCAATGTTTAAAAGAAATAACTAATTTTATTTGATTGATGGCTTTGAAATGTGTGAAACCTACAAGAATATATGGGTCGTCTAATCAACAGGCCACAAATCCGCCGACAATCGTGTAGTTAACTTGAATGGGGTTTATTTCGGAGATTGGACATGATGTTGTATGAAATACAGCTTAATCTGCTGGAGTCTAGGCCAATCACAACCACCCATTGAAAGAGAGGGGATCTGACTGATATCAGGTGGAAAAGTAATCAAGTTTTATCTTTAAAATCAGACCCAATAGATCGTTAACTGGAAGTTTTTATTTCCTATCAGGTCTGTATGGGAGTCAAAGGGGCGTTGAGAAAGCGGACTTGATAAGGTTTAGTTCAATAGGTTTAAAGTTTTGTTGAGTTCCAAAGGATTGGACCGTTTATTAAATGTGTGATCAAACAGTGATTGCACACAACTCAGGTAGACGTGATAGGTTATGAACTAGAGTGTTAATTCTTTTGAGTTCTAAGGTAACCGAAGGTTTGTCATATTCTGTGTAAATTAGTCAGTTTCGTTGTTTTAGCAAAATAACCAAAGTTAGAGGCGGATGACTAAAACTCCAAAGGAAAGGTGATTGTTAGGGTTTCTTTATGATTTAGCCCATCAAAACACTCCTCATACATACGTGGGCCCAAGTCCACGCACGGGTTTTTGTCAAAATACAGTTTGTTGTGTTAAAACAGTTTAACCATTATCAAAGCATCTACAGAGAAACTTTATTAGTAGTGAAGCAATAGATCTGAAAAGCAAACAATCATCATCATTTTTCCAAATTCTATTACTTCTTGTTATTTTATTTTCTTGAGAATGAGATGTCCTTTACCCTCTATGTAATATTCTGTAATAACTTTTACTTTAGATAGTTAAGAGAATAGTTGAGTAGTTTGACAGTTTTGGTGATTACCAACTGTGTCTTAATGTATAAAAAGAGGAAAATTTATAGAGAAGGGGTTCAAACTTTAGAGAACCCGAAGACTAGGCCATTGTATTCCTAATACAATTGTTGATTAATGAAAGAATCAGAAGTTTTCCATACATTGTTGGGTATGATTTTGTGACTTCTCTGTTATGTGTCATCTAATGTTTTCTTCCTTTAAGTATGGTAATGAAGTTGTAGGTCTTTATTTTCTTATGTAAATGAAGTTAAAATCCCTTACAAGGGAACTCCTATACTTGAAGTTCCCACCACTACAATTCTTCTAAGTTACAGATAGTAGTTTCTATGTAAGACAACATATTATCTTTAATTTCTCCAAGTGTCACAAATAGTAGATTTTATGTAGAATAACATATTGTCTCTGACTTCTCCAAGCTTTCTTCATTCATCATTTATATTCAGCAATCAAATGGCATTCTGATATTTACATGTCACCTAAGTATTGAGGGTTAAAAGCCAAGTCTCCTAGGTCCTTCATTTGAGAACACAACGTACAATTAAGTGACAAATAAGTGACAATAATTATAAACATTAATGTCTTAAGCACAATTTCTACACAACCAGGAAATTAGTTTCTTAAGGTACAACATTAATTGGCACCTTTGCCGGGGAGAGAAGGCAAGAGAACTTTTCCCTCCGTTCTTAATAGTTTCCTCTAGTTGTTCAGTGAGGAGGAAATATTTGGTTGTTTTGAACAAAAGCAATAACTCTGGCTCCAAAGAGACCCCATACAAGGTCAGAAACCTCACAATAGAAAGTTCAAGACTGTTTAGATCCTAAAAGGTTAGTTTCTAAGAAGGTTGGAAGGCCTAAAACTCCACTTACACCAAGTCCTACACTGTCTATGTCAGGCAGTAGTTCATCACATCTTTCACATTCATCTTTTATTGACCAAGAGTCACTTTCTACATCCAATTCATTCCATGAACCCAACTGTCAGGAACAATATTTAGAGTCTGTTTCTTTTTCAGTGTCTCCTATAGTTATTCATCCTGCACCTATAACTACATTACTACCTCTGCACACTCCATTTACTCCTTAGACAAGTTCTGCACCTGCTGGTAATCAAGGTTCAGTAAATTTAGGAGAAAATATGACAACACCTATTCAATTTCCACAATAGTTGAATCAAATTCCATAAGAATACTTGAAGATTATTCCTCATTTCAAAGGGTAGGATGAACAAACAACAAAAAATGATGTATCAATATTTTGTGATTTTGCAGAAAACCTAAATGTTGAACATCTGGATGTTGTTCTAAGACTTTTTATCCAATCCTTGGATGGAGAAGCAAGAAAATGGTTTAAATGGCTTCCTAATAACTCTATTACAACATGGGAAGAGATAGAGTGCATGTTCACCCAGAGATGGGGAGGAAAAAGAGACCATGGGTATTCACTCACAGAGTTTAATGCTATCAAGAAGAAATCTGATGAAGGTGTTGCTGAATTCATCAGAAGGTTTAATAAATTGTACAATAGTCTTCTAGTGGAGATTAAGCCCCCTCGTGCTGGTGCAAAAATAACTTTTTTAGGGGCCTTTGAGTCAAATTTTGGATTCATGTTGAGGGAAAGGAGATCCCCAACCCTTGGTCAGATCCAAACATATGCATTAGAGATAGAAGAAAATATGGTAGCTACAGGTGAAACACTAGATGCACAACCTATCCAAGATAAGGGAAAGGCTAAAGTAGAATCCTCTCAAGATCAAACATTAGAGGATATGAATAATTTAATTAGAAATTTGTCTAATAAATTGATTAAATTGGAATTAGAGAGTAAGAATTCTCAAAGACATGTACAAAAAAATAGAAATTTTAATCCTCAATATAGAAGAGAGCCTCTACAAATTTTACAGAGGGAGAGAAAAGATCAAGATCGGATTCAAGCACCACTATATATAGAGGAATATCCTAATGGAGTACTAGAGCATTCCGGAGATCATGAAGACCATATTTTCACATTGTATGTAGTAGATGACAATGAACTAGGTGTTGAGGGAGGAGAATATAGTGAAACAGATGTCATCTATGATGATATTGAAATTGATGAATGTTGGAAGCAGTTTTCTGATTTTATGCAGGTAGAACTACATAAGAAATATGACTTGATATCAAGGAAAAGATCTAGAAGTGAAGAAGATGAAGGTGAGTAGCAAGTTCCAGCCCCCTTACAAAAGGTGACTCCACAAGAATAAGAACCACGGCCTGTAAAACAATTAAATGAAGGAAAGCAGCAACAGAATACAAGTAGCAAGACTTAAATGGTTCAAGGTGAGTCTTCCTAAGACAAAAGTGAAAAAATTCCTTTAGAAAAACTTGTTTCCATTCCACAAGAGATTTCAATCATGAAGAGAAGTGAAGATGAAAATGAAAGGAACACTAAACAAGGTCACATGTTCAGTTTAACTAAAGAATTAGAAAAAATCATAACTCAAGTGCCCCTCACAGAGTTAGTTAAAACACAAGCTTATCAAAGAGAAATTACAGAGTTTATCAATCTATCTCAGAATGTGAATATAAATGACATTGTGACTTTGCAAGAAGATAAAACAGTAGTGGTTTTTGGTTCACATGTGGAGGAGGTATATTCTTCAACACCTCCTTTCTACATTTCTTTATTGGTTCATGATTTACTCTTGCATAATTGTATGTCTGATTCAAGAGCCTCACATAACCTTATGCCATTATCAGTGATGAAATAGCTAAACCTACAAGTTACTAAACCTTATAGAGACTTTTATTCTTTTGATTCACATAAAGTCAAGTGTCTGGGGGGCATTAAAGATATGGTGGTGTCACTAGCCTAGAAACTAGCCAAAAGTTTGGCAATGGATGTAGTGATAGAAGATATCCCTACTAGATTTGGAATGTTACTATCTAGGTCATGGGGGGCTAAATTGGGTGGTGTTTTGAAACTAGATTTTTCTTACGCTATCATACCAATTTTTGGTGGGGAAGAAAGGAAGCTATACAGAAAAACAAGATTTATTAGAAAAATCACAAATAACGAAGCAAGTAATTCACCTATATATAGCCAGGAAAAAGATGACTTTTCTTGCTTCATGCTACATGTTAATGCAAAATTGGCTGAAGATAACCAGAGGCAGCTTACTTCAGCCTGTGTAAATATAGAGCTGCAAATAGAAGGGTTGTGGAAGTGCTTCTTTGATGGAGCCTATTCTAAAGAAGGAACATGTGATGGTTTACTTTCACAAGATGAACATATTCAAGATCACAATATTGGAAGCTAGAAGGAGCCCAAGCTTGTCAAATTGTTCAAGGAAGTTTCACTTAATTATAAGGAAGTATATATTAAGCTTTTTAGGCAATATACTGATTTTTTGGCTTGGTCCTATGAGGATCTCAAGACATATGAGGAAAGCATGTTTAGTAGACTTGGATGCCCTGACAAATTCATAACAGACAATGCTCAAGTGTTCAGTTCAAAAAATCTTGATGGTGAAACTCTACAGCTACCTGTAAATTAGAAGTACCTCAAGCAATATTTCCAGTTCTAAAGCAGAAGCATCCTATCATTGTATATACCATAGTGAATTTAGTGTATAAATTCCATAGAATTTGAATTGCTTAAGCAATATATGACTTCATGCCCGAGGTGAAGGCATTGATTTATGGTTCTTAGTGCTTCTGTGGCAAAAACACTATCCCCAAGTGCAGCCAAATGTTGTAGCATCTATTGTTATTTAAGTTTTATTTTTAGTTTTATCACAAAATGAAAGAAAAATGAAAAAATGAAAAAAATCAAACCATTGTCTAAAGGTCATGCAGGTTCAAGAGGCGTGATCAAGTGAAATCTTGATGAGTACATTGAGGTGAACTGCGGGGAAGCAATGAGCACGAAGATTAATTAAAGCTCAACCCCTACAGTTGATCGTGACATTAGCATGGTTGACCGCAATGTGTGGCTTCAAATTATTGTGGGGCTTCAACCTCGTTGAAGCTCCCGTACATTCTTTACCCCTGCAAAGTTTAAAAGAAATAACTTATTTTATTTGATTGACAGCTTTAAAATGTGAGAAACCCATGAGAAGATCTGGGTCATTCAATCAACAGGCCGCAAATCTGATGGCAATCGTGTAGTTAACATGAATGGGGTTTATTTTGGAGATCCGATGCGATGCTGTATGAAATACAATTTAATCTACTGAAGTCCGGGCCAATCGTAGCCGTCTATCGAAAGAGAGGCAATCCGGCAGATATCGGGTGGAAAAGTAATCAGGGTTTATCTTTAAAATTAGACTCAGTAGGTCATTAACTGGTAGTAGTTATTTCCTATCGATTCCATATGGGAGTCAAGGGGGTGTTGAAAACGAAGAATCAATAAGGTTTAGTTCAACAGGTTTAAAGTTTTGTTGAGTTCCGAAGGATCGGACCATTTATTGAATGTGTGATCAAACAATCATCACACACAGCTTAGGCAAACACAATAGGTTATGAACCAGAGTGTCAATTCTTTTGAGTTCCATGGTAACCGAAGGTTTGTCATATTCCGTGCAAATTAGTCAATTTCGTTTTTTTAGTAGAATAACCAAAGTTAGAGGCGGATGCCTAAAACTCCAAAGGAAAGGTGATTGGTTGGGTTTCTTTATGATTTAGCCAATCAAAACACTCTTGGTACATACGTGGGCCCAAGTCCACGCACAAGGTTTTGTCAAATACAGTTTTTTGTATTAAAACAATTTAACCATTATCAAAGCATCCATAGAGAAACTTTATCAACAGCCAAGAAACAGATCTGAAAAGCAAACGATCATCATCACTTTTCCAAATTTTGTTACTTCTTGTTATTTTATTCTTGAAAATGAGGTGTCTTTTACCCTCTATGTAATATTCTATAATAACTTTTACTTTAGACAGTTAGGAGAATAGTTAAGTAGCTTGACAATTTTGGTGATTACCAACTGTCTAATAATGTATAAAAAGAGGAAAATTTATAGAGAAGGGGTTCAAACTTTAGAGAACTTGATTACTAGGCCACTATATTCCTGATACAACTGTTAATTAATGAAATAATTAGAAGTTTCCCATACATTGTTGGCTATGATTTTGTGACTTCTCTGCTATATGTCATCTAATGTTTTCTTCCTTAAGTATGGAAATGGAGCTGCAAGTCTTTATTAGCTTATGTAAATGAAGTTAAAATCCTTTAAAAGAGTGCTCCTATACTTGAAGTTTCCACCTCTGCAATTATTCTAAGTTACAGATAGTAGTTTTTGTGTAAGACATCATATTATCCTTAATTTCTCCAAGTGTCACAGATAGTAGATTCTATGTAGAACAGCATATTGTCTCTGACTTCTTCAAGATTTCTTCATTCTTCATTTATATTCAGCAATCAAATGGCATTCTAATATTTTCATGTCACCTAAGTATTAAGGGCTAAAAACCAAGTCTCCGAGGTCCTTCATTTGAGAACACAACATATAATTAAGTGACAAACAAATGACAATAATTATAAACGTTAATGTTTTAAGCACAATTTCTACACAGCCAGGAAATTGGTTTCTTAAGGTACAAAAGGTGGATAAATACCTTGGGTGGATGAATACTATGGGTGTATGCCACTTACAATACCATGAATATATTCCATGAGTGGATAAATATGATGGGTCGACGAATAGGATGGGTGGATTCCAATTTACATTCAGATCATGTTGGGGTTAGGATTTGGGAAGAATCTATTTTAAGATAAGAAATGTTCACACAGACATCACAAACTCAACTTATTATATGGTCATCCTTCTAGTATCAAAAACCTGTTGATGGTGTTGGAAGTCACCAACAGGGGAGGGGGTCTCGCCGATGTGAAGTCCCAATTAGACCCCACATCATTTGGAGTAGGAGCCTCAACTGCAATATGGTCGGTTCCCAAAGTATTGGTTTTAAAGATGTGTTACACAATATTTTGTGATGTGTCCTATTCACTTCCCGTGCCATATCACAGAGTCTAAAAACATTGACTACTATGAAAAATATACATCATCATATACAGACCAAAACCTCCCAAAAGAATTAAAGGAAAACTTCCCTGAAATCATTCTAGAGAAAATTGCCTTAAAACCTAATTTCTAGCATCAACGCATTTTTCTCCACTGCCTTCCCGTGCTAATGGTTGGTTGCAGAAGCGAGGGATTTCATAGGAAAATTCGCGCTGGCCTCCTTCTAGTAGGCTTTCCCAAACTAGAGGAGAAGCTTCATGATCTAGAGGTTTCCAAAATCACGAGCTTGATGTTGTTCATTGTGAATGTGGTCAAATTCTCCAAATATTACTCTTTGATCTTATCCCTTTGAACTTCCTCCTTGATATGTGGACCTTCCTCTATCTTTATTAAGGTCCTAACTCCCTCTCCCTTCCTATAAATTCACCCCCTTCCATTCCAAAATGGTTGGTCATTGATTGATGCATCCCTATGCTGAGATTATGCTTACATGCTTCCCATTTCTAGCTTGGAGAAGGGATCCCATTAACACTTTGAGAATCCAACAACACCTCCAAGTTCTTGAAATCTTCACAAGACATAATTGGATGGGGTTTTTCAAAAAATTCAAAGGGTATGATGATGAGGTGGCCCAAGATTTTGTTCTCTCCCTCATTCCACTCACCAGAATCCATGTGACTATTGTGGTGAGAGGCCTCTCCATAGAACTCACCCCTATGCTCATCAACAAAGTCACCACACTTCCCCTAGGAATACCATGGAGGAAACAAGACAAAGGAGATAGCTAGGTTTCCAAAAGGAAATTCTTTGTAGAAGGGGATGAACCCACTAAGGATGAAAATGGAGTAAGGAGGGAAGGTCTACCATATCCATGGAATGAGGTAAGCTACCAACTGATCAAATACATTTCATGTGCAGGTAGGTATAGTGTGTTCTATGGCTATCATTTTAGGCTTCTTGAAGAATTAATATTTGGAGCAGAAACACCCCCTCACCAAAGGCTCAGCATACCATACTTCCTGTTTCAATCACTAGTAGACTCAAGCATCAAAGTGCAGGAGGGAAATTCCCAACAGTTAGCTCACCATGGGTTAATTAGGATCCTTATAGAAGATGCCCTCCAAAACCTCAGAATTCCTATAACATGGTTATTTTCAAAGACATGCCAAGAAGGACGAAATCAAAGCTATCACATATGATGTTAGTCCTACTGTCAGTGAAGAGGAAGAGGAAGACACTGAAGCAGAGGAAGAAAAAGCAAAGCAAGAAGAGGAAGAAACAGAAAGAGATGAGGATGATATGGATGAATGAGAGGAAACAAAAGAAAATGAGGAAGATGAATAGGAAGAGGAGAAAGAGGAGGAGGATGATGAAGGAATAGAGGAGGATGTTAAGGAGGAAACTGATAAATATGTCGAAGATCTACAAGAGGAAGAAGAAAGAAAGGACATAGGTGAAGAAGGAAATGGAAAAGAGGGGACAGAAAACAAGGAGGAGTCACCTAGGGTGTCTCCAAAACCCACTAAGAGAGAGGCAGCAATTTCCCTCACTGCTCTTATCACCCCCATCAAGCAAAATGGAAAAAGACAGAGGCAGACCCCCTTATATTTCAAGACAAGGAAGAAAACATTAGATGACA
>Ga0181464_1000198_pt1 | contig 21703 bp, 15 predicted proteins | sample InSIn2gowninarea_FD_119074 | JGI IMG/M metagenome (GOLD analysis project Ga0181464, IMG submission 119074) | Clean room microbial communities from NASA Spacecraft Assembly Facility at Jet Propulsion Laboratory, Pasadena, California, USA -... ...
ACATCAACCTCACTTTGGGTTCAATTTTTGCCATTCGCCAACAAGTCGGTACAGATAGCGACGGAACCGCCCAAGACTTGCTGCAAGATGGACATAAGCAAATCGCCGCCGGGTATATTCTGTACGGGCCAAGCACGATGCTGGTTTATTCTATCGGGCAAGGAGTGCATTCTTTTACCCTCGATCCCAGTCTAGGGGAGTTTATTCTTACCGAAGAAAACATTACAATTCCAAGTCATGGTGCTGTTTACAGTGTCAACGAGGGAAATTTCTGGCAATGGGATGAATCTTTTAGAGAATATATCCGCTATGTTCACCGCACTGAAGGTTATACCGCTCGTTACGGTGGCGCTATGGTAGGAGATATTCACCGGGTTTTAATTCAAGGTGGTGTATTTCTCTATCCCGGTACAGAGCAAAAACCCGAAGGTAAGTTGCGCTTACTATACGAGTCTGCACCGTTAGCTTTTTTAATCGAGCAAGCAGGAGGGAGAGCAAGTACGGGAACCCAAGAAATTATGGACGTAGTACCCGAAAAATTACATCAACGCACGCCGTTAATTATTGGCAGCAAAGACGATGTAGCTTTAGTAGAATCGTTTATTCAAAAGCAGTCCCAGCAGCAAAATATAGAAAGATCCCGCGTACCTCAATAAAACGTAACGCTAGAATTACAAACACCAACACGGAGTTAAGTATGGCAACTAATCATTTATTAGAGATCAAGCAATTCGGTCAAAGTATTTGGATGGACAACTTAACCCGCGACTTAGTAAAGTCCGGGGAACTCAAAGACATGGTGGAAAATAAAGGGATCTGCGGGATCACTTCTAACCCAGCTATTTTTGAAAAAGCGATCGCCGGAAATGTAATTTACGATGCAGACATTGAAGCAGGCATTAAAGCCAAGTTACCAACTTACAAAATCTACGAGTCGCTAGTATTTGACGATATTCGCAACGCCTGCGATATTTTGCGCCCCGTTTATGATTCCTCCGAGGGACTAGACGGTTATGTAAGCATTGAAGTACCGCCAACTATTGCTCACGATACTGAGGCAACAATTAAAGAAGCTAGACGCTACTACGAAGAAATTGGGCGGGATAACGTGATGATCAAAATCCCCGGTACGAGTTCGGGTTTACCCGCCGTAGAACAGGTAATTAGTGAAGGAATCAATGTCAACGTTACTTTGCTATTTTCTGTAGATAGCTATATAGAAACATTTTGGGCTTACATTCGAGGTTTAGAAAAACGCGCCGCCGAAGGCAAAGATATTAGTAAAATATCCTCCGTCGCTAGTTTCTTCCTCAGCCGGATTGATAGCAATATTGACGGCAAAATTGATGCAAAACTCAAAGCAGGCGTTGACGACCTCAATGTAGAAGCAAAGCTCAAAGCAGTCAAAGGGAAAGTAGCGATCGCTAATGCCAAAATTGCCTACCAAGAGTACAAAAAAATTATTAGAAGCGATCGCTGGAAAGCACTATCGGCTAAAGGCGCGAACGTACAACGCTTACTATGGGCAAGTACCAGCACCAAAGACCCCAGCTACAGCGATGTCATGTATGTGGATGAATTAGTCGGTTCCGATACCGTCAATACCCTACCTCCCAACACAATTGAAGCTTGCGCCGACCATTGCGACGTTGATAACCGTATTGAAACCAAAGTTGATGAAGCTTATCAGCTAATTGAAAGCCTCAAAGACCCCGATATCAGTATCGACCTTGACCAAGTAATGGAAGAATTGCTAGTTGATGGGATTGATAAATTTGTCAAACCTTTTGAATCGTTGATGAGTTCTTTAGAAGAAAAAGTCAGCAACTTATCACCTGTATAAGCAATAGGGAAGGATTAACTTCCTTCCCAAGTCTACCTTTGTCCCTTCATCCTCAAACAACCATGATTAAGCTGCTAGAAAATCCTTTGCGCGTAGGGTTGAAGCAAGAGAAACTGCCCGAACCTCAGATTATTGTGATTTTCGGAGCTTCAGGAGATTTAACCCAACGCAAATTAGTTCCCGCCCTTTATAAACTGCGTCAGCAAAGACGTATCTATCCAGAAACTACCATTGTTGGGGTGGCGCGTCGCGATTGGAGCGACCAATATTTCCGCGATAAAATGCGCGAAGGAGTCGAACAGTTTTCTGACGGTGTTGGCTCAGAAGATTTGTGGCAAGATTTTTCTCAAGGACTATTTTACTGCTCTGGAGACATTGATAACCCTGAAAGTTACCAAAAACTCAAAACCCTGCTAGGCGAATTAGACGAAAAACGCGCCACCAGGGGAAACCGAATGTTTTATCTTTCGGTGTCGCCAAACTTTTTTCCCGAAGCAATTTCCCAACTAGGCAAAGCCCAGATGTTGGCAGATCCGGTAAAAACGCGCTTACTAATTGAAAAACCTTTTGGACGCGATTTGAGTTCGGCGCGAGTTCTCAACCGAGTAGTACAGCAAACTTGCAGGGAAGAACAAGTTTATCGCATCGATCACTATTTGGGTAAAGAAACTGTCCAAAACTTGCTCGTCTTCCGCTTTGCCAATGCAATTTTTGAGCCATTGTGGAATCGTCAATTTGTCGATCACGTCCAAATTACCGTCGCCGAAACCGTCGGCGTAGAAGATCGCGCCGGGTATTATGAAAGTTCTGGTGCATTGCGAGATATGTTGCAAAACCACTTGATGCAGCTATTTTGTTTGACAGCAATGGAGCCACCAAACTCCCTAGATGCTGATAGTTTAAGAACAGAAAAAGTAAAAGTAATTCAAGCTGCTCGTTTAGCTGACGTACAAAACTTACAAAGATCGGCGGTACGCGGTCAATATAGCGCTGGCTGGATGAAGGGCAAAAAGGTTGAGGGCTATCGTCAAGAACCAGGAGTAAATCCAAATTCTACTACACCAACTTTTGTAGCAATGAAGTTTTTGGTTGATAACTGGCGCTGGCAAGGCGTACCCTTTTATTTACGGACGGGTAAACGCTTGCCGAAAAAAGTCTCAGAAATATCTATACACTTTCGACAAGTTCCCCATTTAATCTTTCAATCGGCAGCGCAACAAGTAAATGCAAATATTTTAGCAATGCGGATTCAACCTAACGAAGGTATTTCTTTGCGTTTTGAAGTCAAAATGCCAGGAACATTAGTTAGTACGCGATCGGTAGATATGGACTTTAGCTAAGGTTCCTTTGGGATTCAAGCAACGGGGGATGCTTACGATCGCCTATTGATGGATTGTATGATGGGAGATCAAAGTTTATTTACTAGAGCCGATGAAGTAGAAGCCGCTTGGCAATTAGTTACCCCAGCCATGACGGTTTGGGACGCGCCTAGCGATCCCAGCTTAATACCCCAGTACGAAGCGGGAACTTGGGAACCGACGGAAGCTGAACTATTAATCAATCAAGATGGCCGCCGTTGGCGCAGACTCTAAAAAATGCTCTGAAAAATGCAGTAATAATTGTAGTTTTACGTTAGAAAAATAATTGTAAAACTTGCCTATTGCTTCATTTTCAAGTCCTACTCCTAACGCAAACTATATATGTCAACAAAATCTGCTCCTATAGTCTCTTTGCAACCGCCTAAAGACGTATCTTTAAGCGATATTGAAGCGGAATTGAGTCAAATTTGGCAAAGCTACGGCATGGCGGGGGACAATGCCGGACTTCCCCCTGCTACCCGCGCCACGACTTTTAGCTTAATTGTTTACGAACCGGAGGAAACTCAACAACTACTAGCAGCCTTGGGCGTATATAAAGGCCCCGTCGATGGTATTCCCGGCCCGCAAACGGAAGCCGCACTAAAAGAACTCCAAAAAAAATATGGCTTGTCTGTAACGGGAACCGGAACCCCCGAAACGTTGCTTAAGTTGCGCGAAGAAGTAGCTAAACGCGGCGGAAATGGAGTTAGCGATAGCGGAAATGGGTCAAGCGATCTTGCTTACAGCCTCAGCGATCAAAACCCCAGAATTGCCGATGCGATCGCCCTGCGTAATCCTTGCCGCATCGTCGCCCTGTGTCCAATAGCGGGAGAGGACGAAGGGGTAAAAGTTCAAGTTTCTGCTTATTGCCCGTTGCAAAAGCAAGCATCAAATACTTTAATTTGCTGCGAATATATCACCCTTAAAGGTACGGCCGCCGCTTTAGAAAGAGTAGGTGGTTTAGTTTCAGCTTTATTAATTGGCGACTTGCCTAAGTTTTTGTGGTGGAAAGCAACGCCCGATCCTAATAATGAGTTACTTAAGCGCCTAGCGTCAGCTTGCAATTCAGTAATTTTTGACTCTAGCAACTTTACCGAAACTGAGGCGAATTTGTTAAAGCTGCAAGAATTACTACAAGCAGGTACACCTCTTGCCGATCTCAACTGGCGGCGCTTATCGGCTTGGCAAGAATTAACGGCGGAAGCCTTCGACCCTCCAGAGCGGCGCATTGCCCTAAGAGAAGTCGATCGCGTCACGGTAGACTATGAAAAAGGCAACCCTGCCCAAGCTTTAATGTATCTAGGATGGTTGGCAAGTCGGTTAAACTGGCATCCTACAGCGTTACAAGAAGAACCCGGAGACTACGATTTCAAGCGCATCCATTTTCTCACCGACGATCAGCGCACTGTTGAAGCGGAACTTGCAGGAGTACCAATTACTGATGTAGGGCAAATTCCGGGAGATTTGATCGCTTTGCGCTTAACTTCAACAAACATTGAGGCCGATTGTTGTACGGTGCTATGTTCGGAAACTAGCGGCTGTATGCGGATGGAATCGGGCGGCGGCGCTCAAGCTTGTAGGTTTCAGCAAGTATCTTCGCTTGCCGATCAAAAAGCCGAAATCTTACTTAGCGATCAATTGCAACGTTGGGGTAGCGATCCTCTGTACGAGGAGAGTTTGGCAGTAGCAGCAGAAATTTTGGCTTTGGGTCAATAACAGCAATTATCGCTAAATTATGGTCGTAATTGCCGGAGAACGCAGTGGGGTAGGGAAAACAACTATAACCCTCGCCCTGCTGTCTTTTTTATGTCGTCAAGGTCATCGGGTGCAATCTTTTAAGGTGGGGCCAGATTACATCGATCCGATGTTTCATCAGCACGTTACCGGGCGTTTTTGTCGCAATTTAGATCCGGTGCTGACATCGATTGATTACATACAAAAGTGTTTTAGTCTACATACGCAACAAGTAGATTACGCCTTAATAGAGGGGGTAATGGGCTTATTTGATGGCGCGAGTGGAGACTTTTTTGCTAGTACAGCTCATGTAGCTTTAACGCTCAATTTGCCTGTGCTATTAGTTATTGATTGCAGCCGCTTGTCGGGAAGTGTCGCCGCGATCGCTCATGGTTATCGATCTCTAGAGCCGCGATTGCAAATTGCTGGAGTAGTGTTAAATCGAGTGGGTAGCGACCGTCACCTGCAACTTCTTCAAGACGCGCTACAGCCGCTAAACTTGCCAATAATGGGAGTTTTGCGACGACAAGATAATATTACTATTCCCGATCGCCATTTAGGTTTAGTTCCCACTGGCGAAATTAGCCAAATTGACAGCGTTATCGACAGGTTGGCAACTATTGGCGAAACCTGCTTTGACTGGGATAAATTATTACCGCTCCTTAAACTTCAATACTCCCTAGTTGTTTCTGTTTCTCCCTTTCCTCCCAAGGTGCGGATTGCGATCGCGAGCGATCGCGCTTTTAATTTCTACTACCAAGATAATCTAGACATTTTGACCCAACTAGGCGCGGAATTAGTATTTTGGAGTCCGCTTACCGAGCGCGTCCCCGATAACATTCATGGTTTATATTTTGGCGGTGGTTTTCCAGAAGTTTTTGCAGCCGAATTAGCAGAAAATAAATTGTGTTTAGAGTCCGTTCGTCAAGCAGCGATCGCAAAAATGCCTATTTATGCCGAGTGTGGCGGCTTGATGTATCTGTGTCAGCAAATTGTAGACTTTGACAATAACTCTCATTCTATGGTGGGAATTATCCCCGCTACAGCAACTATGGGAAAGCGCTTAACTTTGGGTTACAGGCACGCTACAGCCCTGCAAGCCAGTCCTTTAGTAGCTTCTGGCGCTGTAGTATGGGGACACGAGTTTCATCGCTCTAGCTTATCGATAGAGCCTACACCATTGTTTCAAGCGCGAGGCTACGATGCAGGTTCGCCGCTTGTTGCCGAAGGATGGCGATCGCCTACTCTCCATGCTTCCTATATTCATACCCATTTTGGGCATAATTTAGACTTGCCTAGGCGATTTATCCAGCACTGTATCAACTTCTCGCAAAGCTTTTTACAAAATTTTCCGAAATAGACCTGGGGCTAGTTGTATTTAGGTAAAGGTTTGGTAAGAATGCAATACCTTGGTCTAAGCAACCTCTAAGGTATTTAAAAAGCCAAATAACTATAGAATGGTTCAATTGACAAAATTAAACAAGCTTCGTCGGGGTACTTCTACTACTATTTCTTTAACTGAGCAAGAACAAATCATGAACACTTCAATACTGGTTGTGGGAAGTTACGAGTTTTACAAGGCACTGCCAGAGCAAATTCGTTCAGAAACAAGTTTTAGTGTAGAAATCGCCACTAGCGTAGATGAAGCCTTATTATGGGCGAAAAGTCGCTTACCAGATATTTTATTAGTGCAGGCAAGCATCCACAATAGTGAAAAGTTTTGCCAGTGGAGCAAATCGCAAATAACCTTAACTTGTCCCTATGGGATTTTGTTAGAAGATAGACCCCAAGTCAATCAAATAAACGGCGCTTGGGAAGTGGAAAAAACCGCCGCCATGCTAGAAGATATTGCGGATGCGTATATACCCTTTTTCTGGAGAGACAACCAAGCTCAACAAAGTGCCACCTCTGACTCGATCCTATCCCATATTCAATTAGGGCTACGCAATAGCAAAAAATACCAAGAATTAATCGATCGAAATAACAATTTATCGGCGATCGCTTTAGCCGATCCTTTGACACAATTAAATAATCGTCGGGCAATGGAACGCGATTTACCAGAGCGAATTTTAGAAAGCCGCGCTAATAAAAATCCTTTAAGCTTGCTAATTCTAGATGTAGACTGTTTTAAACATATTAATGACTCCTACGGTCATTTAGTTGGCGATCGCGTTTTACAACTATTAAGTTATCGGTTAAAGCACAATTTACGCTTATCCGATACGCTGTTTCGCTACGGCGGAGAAGAATTTGTAATTATCTTGAGCAATACTCATTGTCAACAAGCACTATTTATTGCCGATCGCCTGCGTCGTTTAATTGGAGAGCAAGTTTTTACTATTAATGACCTTAATTTAAAGGTGACTATTAGTATTGGTACAACTTGTTTGCAGAACTTAGACGATCGAGACGGAATCACCTTGCTAGATCGCGCCGATCGTTACTTACTGCAAGCTAAAGTCGCCGGACGCGATCGGGTAATAGGCTGTACCACTCAACAATTATGCCAGACTAAGCAATTGGCAATGGCGGTATAAAATACCGTTGCAACTTTTTTTACGCGATCGCTTACACGAGGATATTACTCGGTAACATTGCCTCTAGTTGCCTTAACTTGACTGCGTTTAGTTTTACTATCAAGCCGCCTTTTTTGGGAACTACGCGACGGTTTGCTAGGTTTGCGGAGTTTGGGGGCGATCGCGATGCTTTTTACCAACTCAAGCAATCTTTTAATTGCTTCAGTACGATTCTGCTCTTGGCTGCGGTGTTCTTGAGCTTTAATGACAACTACGCCATCATTGGTAATACGGCGATCGCTTAATTGCAATAGTTTTTCTTTGTAATAATCAGGCAAAGAGGAAGCATTGATATCAAAACGTAGATGAATTGCCGTTGCTACTTTATTTACATTTTGACCTCCTGCGCCTGAAGATCGAATTGCACTAAATTCAAGTTCGCGATCGGGAATAATTACCGTTTTAGAAATCTGCACCATACTTTTATTTTAATAGTCAAACAATTAGATAGTGGCGATGTCACAATCAAGAAACCTAGAGTTTGATTGTAAATGCCGCCTTCTCCTACTTTTACCACCCAGCCTTGGACAGAAACTTACAGCGAAATAATTGATGTTCGCTCTCCCGCCGAATTTGCCGAAGATTGTATTCCCGGCTCGATAAATTTGCCTGTATTAACTAACTTAGAACGTGCAGAAGTTGGCACTATTTATAAACAATCCCCCTTTGCTGCGCGCAAAAGAGGGGCAGCTTTAGTCGCCAAGAATCTATCTCAGCACTTACTTGACCATTTTGAGTCAAAAGATAAAAACTATCGCCCCTTGGTTTACTGTTGGCGCGGCGGACAGCGTTCTAATAGTATAGCGTTAGTGCTATCTCAAGTCGGTTGGCAAGTTACCGTTCTAGAAGGCGGTTACAAAACTTACCGCGCCTACGCGCGCCAGCAATTGGAACAATTACCCACACAGTTTACTTACAAAATACTCTGCGGACTTACGGGGACTGGTAAAACCCATATTTTACAGCAATTAAGTCAACGCCCAAATCAACAAGTCCTCGATTTAGAAGCTTTAGCCAATCATCGCGGTTCGCTTTTGGGTGAAGAATGGACAAATAAGCCTATTTCGCAACCTACACAAAAACAGTTTGAGTCGCTATTGCTACAACAATTACAAAGCTTCGATCCAAGTATACCCGTATGGGTAGAATCGGAAAGTAACAAAATTGGACAAGTTCATTTACCGCCGTCTTTATGGCAAAAAATGAAGCAAGCAAGTTGCATTGAGATTCAATTACCATTAGATGCTAGAGTAAAGTTTTTATTAGCAGCTTATCCCCATTTAGTCGATAATCCTGAGATATTAAAAGCTAAGTTGCAGTTGCTTAAACCTCGTTATGGCAAAGACAAAATAAATCAATGGGAGCAATTGATCGATAAGGGATTATGGAATGAGTTTGTCCGAGACTTATTGCAATTTCATTACGATCCTAGCTATAGCCAATCTATAGAGCGAGATTTTGCTAAAGTAGAACAAACATTGAATATTGAAGAACTTAGCGATCGCACTATCGAAAAATTACTAGACTCATTAACTACTTAGATTTAGACGCAGACAATGTAGCCGCATCGAAATTAATTAAGGGTAACGCACCGCTACCAGCCATTACAGTCGGAAAACGACCATCCCATTTTTCAATTGCTTGTTTTTGGAGCAATTCTTTGGTTAAAGTTAGTCGTTGCAGTCTTTGCGCTTCTGCTTGTCCTTTGGCGCGGTTAACTTCTGCTACTGCTTCTTTGGAGGCTTTAAGAGCAATAAATTCTGCTTGTTTTGCTTCTTGTTCGGCTATTTGTTTGGCTTCAATAGCTTTGCTAAATTCTGGAGAAAAAGTAAAATCAACTAAAGAAACATCGTCAATTAAAATACTGTAATTAGCCAGACGATTTTTGAGATTATTATCTATTTCTTCTTTTAAATCGTTGCGCTTAGTAATAATTTCTTCGGCGGTTTTATTTGCAGTAGCAGCTTTCAATACTTCAGAAACTGCCGGGGTAATAATTCTACTAATTATCTCCTCTTGGTCGCCAATGCGCTGAAAAACTTTATTAACTTGCATCGCGTCAATGTGCCAATTTACCGCAAGCTGGGTAGAAACTTTTTGTAAATCTTTAGAAGCTGCGTCCGCCGTAAAACTATTTTGTTGAACGCGGACGCTTAAACGTTTTACTTGAGTAACAATAGGTAAAATTGGGTGAATCCCCTCGTCTAAAACATTGTCTTGAACTTTGCCAAAGTTTAAAATTACGCCTCTTTCTCCAGCGTTTACAATAGTAAAAGGTTTAAAAATCACTGCAACAACTAATAAAGCAAAGCTTCCGGCAAGCAAAGAACCAAATTTAAACTTACGGGCGGTCATAGATTTAATGCCCAAAAATGGGATAGACGTATTACTTTTATAATTAAATAAACACTACAATACTCGATCTTTACGGAAATGGTAAAGTCATGATTACAACTCGAAATGTAGCGATCTTAATATTTGATGATGTAGAAATTCTCGACTTTTGCGGGCCTTACGAGGTTTTTGGCGTTACAGGTAGACATAATAATCCTCAACCATTCAATGTTTATACCGTTGCTGAACAGTTAAAACCTATAATTGCTCGCAATCAATTAAGTGTTAACCCAAAGTACACTATAAAAGAGTGTCCGCCGCCGGATATTGTGCTTGTACCTGGGGGTTATGGTACGCGCCGAGAAATGCACAACCAAGTTTTAATTAATTGGATTAAACAATGTTTTGAACACTCGGAGTTATTGCTATCGGTATGTACGGGCGCTTTACTACTTGCTAAAGCCCAGTTGCTAGAAAACTTAGCTGCTACTACCCATCACCTTGCTATAGACTTACTCAAAGAAGTTGCTCCTAATACAGAAATTAGAATAGGCGATCGCTTTGTCGATAATGGCAAAATAATTGTATCTGCCGGAATCTCCGCCGGAATTGACATGTCTTTCTACGTTGTTGCCAAACTTTTAGGAAAAGAAGCAGCGATAGAAACAGCGCAATATATGGAATATGACTGGAAAAGCTAACTTTTTTGTTAGTCTAGCCAATTAATTTTCAATCATCCTTGACAATTTCCTACAGATGCCTGCTAGAATGGCTAAGGTGAAATCAATGGGGTGTCGCCAAGTGGTAAGGCACCGGGTTTTGGTCCCGGCATTCCTAGGTTCGAATCCTAGCACCCCAGTTAAATTAAACAGCATTGCGTGCAATGATAGATAAAAATTATTGCGCCAAAACTAATGAAGGCAGATACTTCTAGCATTCTAGCCCTAGACTTTGACGGTGTAGTTTGCGATGGGCTGATAGAATACTTTGAAACCGCTTGGCGTACTTACTGCCAAGTATGGCATCCTAGCAGCCCTACACCACCGGAAGAAATAGCGGCTAGTTTTTATCGCCTACGACCAGTAATTGAAACGGGTTGGGAAATGCCAATATTAGTTAAGGCTTTAATAGAAGGAATTTCCGAACAAGAAATATTGCCCAAATGGGGAGAAATTTCTCAATCGTTCTTACAAAAAGATAAATTAATTGCCGCAGATATTGCTCTAAAATTAGACCAGATCCGCGACCAATGGATTAGTACCGATTTAGAAAGCTGGCTAAATTTGCATAGATTTTACCCCGGCGTAGTAGAAAAAATCCAAAGTCTTCAAGGCAGTGCTATGCAGCCGATGATTATTACTACCAAAGAAGGGCGCTTTGTGAACCAATTATTGCAACAGCAAGGGGTAGAAATGCCCGCTAAGTCGATTATCGGTAAAGAATCTAAGCGTCCCAAACATCAAGTATTAAAAGAGTTGATGGCAGAGCGAGTAAATCTATGGTTTGTAGAAGATCGGCTGAAAACTTTACAATTAGTTCAACAGCAGACCCATCTTACCGCCGTAAAGCTCTATTTAGCTGATTGGGGATACAATACCGCTTCCGAACGAGAACAAGCTCGTCAAACCCCCGGCATTGAACTAATATCGCTATCGACATTTACGCAAAACAACTTTCCTTCCTGCTAACGTTGAACAAATAAGCGATCGCCTATTTATGCTTGACCTCACAAAACTCGCAAATTCGATGCAAGGTATCAGCCAGCACTTGACACTAGAAGCTGTGGCTAGTCGTCAACGCATGAATTTGGCACAGCAATTACTATTAGCAGCTTACGCCCAGCAGGCGGCTTTAGTCGAAAAACAACAGCAATGGCGCGATCGCATATTATTTAATGCCGCAACTCCTGTAGAACCCCTCAATACCTGCATCGATTTACCCGTACCGCCAAAAGTCCATACAGTCATTGCTACAGATGGTTCGCAAATTGCCCCCAACCATCATGAAATTGCTTACTGCTATCTGCTAAATATTGGTAGAGTAATGCTGCACTATGGACAAAATCGCCAGCCATTATTAGATAGTTTGCCCGAAGTATTTTACCGTCCTGAAGACCTATACGTGTCAAGGCAATGGGGGATTCGGACGGAAGAATGGATGGGTTACAAACGTACCGCCTCAGAAACCGTAATTTTGGCAGATTTAGCCGGAAGTGCGCCGATGTCTGTGCCAACCTTGGCAATGGTCGATGGATCGCTAATTTACTGGTTTTTGGAACAATTACCCCACGAAGCGCGCGATCGCATTTTGCCACCAATTATCGAAGCTTGGGATCGATTGCAAGAATTTAATATTCCGATTATGGGCTACCTCAGCGCCTCTAGAAGTGGGGAAGCCCTCAACTTTTTACGCTTGCAAGCCTGCATTCACGAAAACCCCGATTGTAGTAGCTATTGTCCTAATCAATTAGAAAAACTGCCGTGTCAGGTATTAGAACCACTTAAAGACGCGGCTTTATGGACAATTCATCTTAAACCTGGGCAGCGTAGCGCTTTTTGGCGAAGTTCAGCGCGAATTACCGAGTCTTACAATACTCACGTTATTTACTTTTGCTACGTCCATGTAGGTACAGAAATCGCCCGAATTGAATTACCAGCCTGGGTAGCAGAAGATTCGGTACTTTTAGAGCAATCTTTAGGCTTAATGCTGGCACAGGTACAAAAAGGCTACGGCTACCCCGTAGCGCTTGCTGAGGCGCACAATCAGGCGGTAGTGCGAGGAGGCGATCGCGCAAGTTTCTTTGCGCTATTAGAACAGCAAATGATTAAAGCCGGGTTGCAAAACGTGGCAATTTCTTACAAAGAAGCCCGAAAACGCGGCAGTATTGCCTAAATTACTTAAGGCTTCTGACTATCTACGGCGGCTCTTAAATTGCCCTGATGTTCGGATAATAAACGAGTGCTTGCCTCTTTATTTAAGCCCGTCCAGTGCATAGCTAGAGCAAGCTTAACCGATTTACCGCTTTGCTCAAGCAATAATTCGGCGGCTTCGCGATTTAAGTCTGTTAAGTCTTGCAACATACGAATTGCGCGATCGCGTAATTTTTTATTAGTTACCGCTACGTCAATCATCCTGTTGCCGTAAACTTTGCCTAACTTTACCATTACCCCCGTAGATAAGATATTTAAGGCAAGTTTAGTTGCCGTACCAGCTTTTAGCCGCGTAGAACCCGCGAGGATTTCCGGCCCAGTTAAAAAGCGAATATCAATATCGGCGGGAGAATTGACTTGTTCGACAGGTACGCAGGCAATAAAAATAGTCGTTGCGCCTCTTTGCTTGGCTGCTTGTAAAGCTCCGTGTACATAGGGTGTAGTGCCTCCGGCGGTAATGCCTACTACTACATCTAATTCGGTAATTTGACGCAGTGCGATCGCGCTTGCGCCATCATCTGCCAGATCCTCCAAGTCTTCAGAACTTCTGAGCAAAGCCCCCCGCACCGCAGCAATAATGCCTTGTACCAATTCTGGAGGACTGCAAAAAGTTGGCGGACACTCTGCCGCATCTAATACGCCCAATCTACCGCTTGTGCCTGCGCCAATGTAAAATAACCTACCGCCCTGCCTTAAAGCCTCTGCCGTGCGTTCTATAGCTTTAGCTAGGGGAATTTTTGCCGCCGCCACCGCCGCCGTCGCATTTTCATCCTCGCGGTTAAATAACTCTACAAGTTCCAGACAACTAAGCGTGTCCAAGTTTTGACTATTAATATTAACCTGCTCGGTTAATAAGTGTCCCCGATCTGAGTTCGTCATTTTTTACAGCAATCCCTCAAACTGGCGACGGATTCGGTCTAATTCCGCATCTGGCAATTCTTCATCGCTTTCTGGTTGAGGCTTTTCGTCTTCTTGCCAGTCGGTATCTTCAACATTATTTTCCGGTGGTACGGCTAAAGCGCCATCGGGGACAATTTCCCAATCGTAGCCAGCACTTTCGCAAAATTCTTCTACTTCGTTGCTGTCCATTCCTTCTACCGTAGCTGGGGGAAAGTCTTGAGCTTCTAGCATCAGGGCAAAACGAGTAGCATCATCTTCTGAAGCAAACATCAAAAGCTTATTGCGATCGCCAACTTGAATTGTATGAATCCCCTCGTTTTCGGTACGAGCATTAAATAATAAGACGAATACGCGCATAGGTGCGACCATTTTTATTTCTATCCTCAACTACTCAATTGTCTACTAGAACTAGCGTTAACTTAAAACAGTTTTCGGAACTTTGGAAATTTTTGGCATAGTGCGATATTAATTAATCAATCTTTATACTCCTTGCCGTCTGAACGCAGCAGTTGTAACATCTATGGACAGTTCGATCGCATTTTGCCAGTAAGTGAGGTGTAATGACGAAATTGTCGGAAGAAGTCGATAGTCAAGCTACATCTAATTCCCGTCAGCGTTTCTGGTTTATCTTACTTAGACGCACAGGGCTATATTTAGGCATTCCACTTTTAATTGGAGTTACTGGCGGTGCTTGGTGGCTGTGGGTTTTTGTGCAAGAGCGATTAGCGCCGATAATTCAAGCAAATTTAATTCAAACCTTAAATCGAGACGTTCAGCTAGGACAAGTGGAAAGAGTTTCCTTAACTAGCTTGCGTTTTGGCAAGTCCGCCATACCTGCAACTAAAAGCGATCGCGATCGCGCGGCGGTGGAAGCGGTAGAAGTGGGCTTTGATTTATGGCAACTAGCTTTTACTCGCACTTTAAAGCTAGACGTAACTTTAGTTAATCCTGATATTTATATCGACCAAGATGCAACCGGGCGGTGGATTGCTACCAGTATTAAAGCTCAAGAAAGTGAAGGCGCTTTTAAAACTGACTTAAATAATATTAAGGTTCAAAACGCTAAGGTCGTACTAGCCTCAAATATTAAAACTAAGGGCAGAAATCAAGTACAAGTCAATATAAACAACGGTTCTGCTCAACTTTTAGAAGATAACCAGTTAGTTAAATACAATTTAAGCGGTCAATTTTCTACCTCTGGTAGTCTCTCGCTGCAAGGAGAAACCCGCCCCAAAACCGAAGAAACGAAACTACAATTGCGCGTCCAAGATGTTTTAGCATCGGAAGTAACTCGTTTAATTAAGTTACCTTTAGAACTTCAAGCAGGTAGAGTTAGCGGCAACTTAAGAGTTCAAAGCAAGCCCCAGCAACAAACTTTATTATTTGGGGCAATTAATTTAAACTCCGTTACCGCCCAAGTTAGGCAGTTACCCCAAGCTTTTAATAAAGCTAACGGCACTTTGCGCTTTAAAGACACGCTGATTGGACTAGATAAAATTACCACTAGCTACGGTTTAATTAATGCGATCGCTAACGGAAGTTTAGACACAGAGCGGGGTTATAATATCAGCGCCCAAGTCCCATCGGTAACTTTAGCGAATGCTCAAAAAACTTTAAACTTACAATTACCCGTCCCTGTAAGCGGTACAGTCCGCGCCAACGTGCAGTTAGTGGGAGCTTTAGAAAAACCAATTTTATCCGGTACGGTAGTTAATACCAAAACCACCCGCGTTGACAAAATAAATTTTAAACTCCTCCGCAGTGAATTTGCTTTCGCCCCAGCAAAATCGGTAATTGCGTTTAGAAACATTCAACTAGCACCCGTCGCTGGGGGGCAAATTACCGGAAACGGGATTATTAAATTAGGGAAAACTCCTCAATTAGGATTTGATACCGTAGCGCGAAATATTCCCGGCGATGAAGTCGCCAAACAGTACAATGTATCGCCACAATTGAAACTAGGTACGGTGTCGGCTAAAACTTTAGTTGGTGGGGAAGTCGGTAAATTACAAACTATCGTCAATTGGCAAGCACCCCAAGCAAGTTACCCCGGTAGCGGACAAATTGTAATCGATAACGCTGATACCTTCACTTTCCGCGATACCCGATTGCAAATAGCAGGCGGTACAGTCCAAGCGGCGGGACAATTAAAAGGTGAAGTTTTTAGAGCCTCGGTAATTGCAAATAAAGTTAGGCTAGGACAAATAACCTCCGTTCCGCCAGCCTTACAAGCGCCTTTAAGTGGTAGATTTAACGTTTTGGGTTCGACAAAGTCTTTGACACCAGAAACCCTTATAGCTAGTGGTGTAGGACAATTAGCGATCGGCGGCGGCACAGTTACAGCAACAAATATTGCGCTAAATAAAGGTAACTGGCAAGCGGTAGTTAGACCCCAAGACGTGCGGTTAAGTAGTTTAGTAGAAGTACCAGCCCAATTAAGACAAGGCAGATTAACGGGCGTATTTAATGCCTCTGGGACTACGGCATCTTTTGCACCCAGTGCAATTTCAGCTTCAGGAATTGGACGCTTAAATATAGGCGGTGGTACAGTTACAGCAACAAATGTGGCGCTAAATAAAGGCAACTGGCAAGCGCTAGTTAGACCCCAAGACGTCCAGTTAGGTAGTTTAGCCCCCGTACCGCCTCAATTAAAACAAGGCAGATTGACGGGCGTATTTAATGCCTCTGGGACTACAGCATCATTTGCCCCCAATGCGATCGCAGCTTCGGGAATTGGACGCGTAAATATTGGTGGTGGTACAGTTACAGCAACAAACGTTGCTTTAAATAGAGGCAATTGGCAAGCACTGGTGCAAGCTCAAGAAGTGCAATTGCAACAAATAGTCCCAACCCAAGTACCGCCGCAGTTTAGAGGCAGAGTAAGCGGGGTATTTCAAACGGCAGGAACGACCCAATCGTTTGAACTAAATGCGATCGCCCTTGCCGGGAGAGGACAATTAAACGCGGCTAGTGGTAGGCTTGTGGCAACAAACATAGTCCTCAATCGCGGCAATTTCCAAGCCCTGGTTAACGCCAACCAACTGCAATTAAGTCAATTTTCCCCAGATTTACGCGGTAACTTAAACGGTCAATTGCAAGTAAATGGAAATGTAGCAGCTTTTAATTTGGCAGGAGTCCGCGCCCAAGGTAAAGTACGGCTGTCTCAAGGAGTTTCTTTAGCAACGCAACCGTTAACGGCAGCGATTGAATGGGATGGCAAAAAAGTTACTGTCCTTCAAGCTACCTCGGCGGACACTCTTGCTAGTGGAGTAATTTTTGTTAATCCGCAAATTCCCGCCGTTGAATCGCTAAACTTGCAAGTTCAAGCAAAAAACTATGCTTTGCAAGACTTACCTTTTAGTCTTCCTAGCGCTGTAAGTTTGACAGGAAGGGGAGATTTTGCCGGGAGAATTAGCGGCACTTTACCCACGCCCAATATAGCAGGCGCGTTGCGGCTGCGCGACTTAGTTGTAAATAAGCTGGCTTTTGAACCAGTTTTAACCGGAAACGTGCAAGTAACAACTAATAGCGGCGTAGAGTTAGACGTTAAAGGAAATAAAGATCGCATTGCCGTAAATTTAGACTCTAATTATCGCCCCAATTCTTTCACCGTTCAACGCGATCGCGCGATCGCAAGCGGTCGAACTAGCGGCGAAAATTTGCTCGTAAATGTCGAAAACTTCCCCCTAGCGGCGCTTTCTTTACGTTTGCCTAATAGTGCTTTGGGTACGCAGCCTGTAGCAGGACTATTAACTGGCGATTTTACAATTAACCAAAAAACTATTGCCGTTGCTGGCGATGTGGCAATTTCAAAACCCGTTTTAGGTCGGCTGCAAGGCGAAGAATTTACCGGGCAATTTGCTTATAGTAATGGGGCGATAAGCTTAACCGATGCGCGATTTAGAATTGGCGAAAGTATTTATGCAGCCACCGGAAGCTTTGCCCCCAATGGTTCGGGCGCTCCTCAAGTCAAAGGACAACTCAAAGTTACTAAAGGAAAAGTTGCCGATGCGATCGCAGCTTTTCAATTAATCAGCTTGCAAAATTCTCGTGGTGACGTAACACCCACCCCAGGAGGAGCAAATAGTTTAACAACTGTCCCCGTAGGCTTACCCGATGGGACAATACTTGCTCAATTGCGCCGCTACTCGGAAATTAACATGCTGCTGCAATTACAGCAGCAACAGCGCCGGGGCAATTCTCCAGCAATACCCAAGCTTGAGGACTTAGAGGGAATTTTTAACGCTGATATTGCGGTAAATGGAACTGTACCAAACGGTCTATCAGTAAAGTTTGACATCGACGGTACAGACTGGAAACTAGGCAACTACTACACAGCTAACCAAGTCACCGCCGAAGGTAGCTTAATGGGTGGAGTTTTAACCTTTGCCCCCTTGCGCTTGCAATCAGACAAGTCTTTAGTGGCATTCAACGGACAAATTGGCGGGAAAAGACAATCAGGACAACTGCAAATTGATAATTTCCCTATTGAAGCGCTTAATAGTTTTGTGAAATTACCTGTAGACGTTACAGGAAACTTAAATGCTCAAGCAACTTTAACAGGTGAAGTTTCTAACCCCCAAGTAAGCGGCGAACTTAGTTTAGCAAACGGCACTTTAAACCAAAAAGCCATTAACAGTGCCATTTCTAATTTTAGTTATAGTAATGCCCGGTTAAACTTTGATAGCACTATTAAAGTAGATAGCCCCCAGCCTGTAACAATTAGCGGTAACATCCCGGTAGCTTTACCTTTTGTCACTACCAAACCCGACTTCGGCGATCGCATAACCCTCGATATTAACGTTCAAGATCAAGGGTTGGCATTACTCAATCTATTTACAGACCAAGTAGCTTGGCAAAATGGTCAAGGTAAAGTGCAACTCCAAGTCCGGGGAACTCTCAAGCAACCTGTAGCTACAGGAATTGCGACGGTAAATAATGCCACAATTACTGCCCAAGCTTTGCCCGAACCATTGACAAATGTAAACGGCTCTGTAGATTTTAATTTTGACCGCCTTAACGTTGAAAACCTCCGAGGCAATTTCTCCCAAGGTCAAATAGTTGCGGCTGGCGTTCTTCCCATCTTTAGACGCTTGCCAGCTAATGACCCCGATCTGGCTAATCCTTTAGCTTTTAATTTAGACAATTTAGCGCTTAATCTCAAAGGACTATACCGGGGTGGTGCTAGTGGCAATGTAGTTATTACTGGCGCTGTTTTAAGTCCTGTAATTGGCGGTGAAGTAGTGTTGGCTAATGGTCAAGTATTGCTGGGTGAAACTCAAGATGCGGCGATTTCTTCTACCCGCCAACAAGTCGCCAATTCCTTACGTCCAGCTAGTGCGAGTCCAGTTTCTATGTCTCCAGAGTTTAAGAATTTACTTCTAACTCTTGGCGATGATATTGCGATTACTCGTCAACCAATTTTACAATTTCAAGCTGGCGGTACGCTTACGCTCAATGGCTCCTTAGACGATATTCGCCCCCAAGGTAATATTCGCTTGCGTAGTGGCGGCGTGAATTTATTTACGACGCAATTTGTTTTAGCTCGCGGCTACGAAAATCAAGCGACTTTTCTACCCGATCGCGGACTTGACCCCACTCTTGATGTCCGGTTAATTGCTAGAGTTCCTGAAGTTACTCAATCAAGCCGGGTTCCCTCCTCTCCTATTTCCTCAGAAATTAATGAAACCCTAGCTACAGATTTTGGCTCTTTGCGTACTGTCCGCGTTCAAGCGAGAGTTCAAGGCCCCGCTAGTCAAATTTTTGATAACTTAGAATTAACCAGCGATCCTAACCGCAGTCAAAACGAAATTATTGCTTTGCTTGGTGGCGGGTTTATCGATACTTTGGGGCGCGGCGACAGCACTTTGGGACTCGCAAACTTAGCAGGTTCCGCCCTCCTGGGCAATTTTCAAGGCACTGTTAGCCGCATTGGTAATGCTTTTGGCTTAGACGAACTACGTTTATTTCCTACCGTTACAAATTCGGAAGAATCGCGCAACTCAACCTTGGGATTAGCGGCGGAGGCTAATATCGATCTTTCTCGCAATCTTTCGGTATCTGTTTTACGAATTTTAACTACTAGCGAACCTACTCAATTTGGTTTAAGTTATCGTTTAAGCGATCGCGTCCGCCTTCGAGCTTCATCTAATCTAAATGCTGAAAGTTTAGCAATATTTGAATATCAAAGTAACTTTTAATACTGCGTTTGTCTACACCTAATAAGTAGGATTATTTAGTTTGTTGGGGAAGACTTTAAAACAACAACTTAGCTAACTTCATGGGAATTTTACATAACAATAGATCGGATCGAGCTATAGTTAGTAATTGAAAATTTAGTCGTTAATAAAAAAGATTTACTTAGCAAATAATTTATCTAATTAATTTGATTGAGTTGCAACCAGGGAAAAAATTATGTTTTCAGCAAGAAAAATATCTTTAACTACTATTGGGACGCTCGCCATTGGCATCAGCAGCATTACCCCAGTTTCCGCAGCATCTTTGTATGATATTACTGGTTTAGATTTTTTACCGTCAGATATCAATGACCGCGCTCAGGTAGTAGGACAGCAGTATTTGTGGCAAAATGGCAATGTCACAAATTTAACTACGCTTTCTGGCGCTAACAACAGTAATATTGTTGCTAGAGCCATCAACAATAACGGTACGATCGTCGGTGGTGGTCTGACCGTAAATGAGTCTACTACTACCCAAGAAACTATACCCTTTCAAGCCTTTATCTCGGATGGTAGTACAATTTCTGACTTACCCCGTAATTACTTTTGCGACTTCTCTTGTCCTCCTATCACTGCACAAGATATCAACGATTCGGGTACAGTAGCGCTAAGTTATGATGGTCGTGTCGGCTTAGTTCAACAAAGCGACGGAACAACAACACAAGAGCTAGCTACTAGAAGCCTATTTAATATTGCTATCAATAATCAAGACCAAGTAATTGGTACGGGCATATTTAGTGGAATTGGTATTAAGGGTGTAACTAATGATAACGGTGAGACTTTTCTTATTCCCGCTTCAACCGACTTGGACGATCCCTTAAGCTATTTATACACAACTAGGGCAAATGATATCAACGATTCAGGTAATATTGTCGGTAGCTCTAGTAATTCTCTTTCTTCTGATTCAGAATTTGCTACTTTATGGGAAAGTTCTACGCAAATTGGACTTAGCTTAGGATCGCTAGGCGGTAATTTTAGCGAGGCTTTAGGTATTAATAACTCCCAGCAAATAGTTGGTTTTTCTACCATCACCTCAGATAGCTCCACACAACGCGCATTTTTATGGGAAGAAGGCGAACTTATTGACCTTAATAACCTAATCGCTCCAGAATCGGGATGGGAACTAACTTCAGCCTTTGAAATCAATAATAATGGCGATATTATTGGCATTGGTACTTATAACGGCGTAGAGCGCGGCTTTGTAGCTAGAGCCGTACCTGAGCCTAGCTCGGTTTTAGGAATACTAGGTTTAGGAGTATTTGGGCTTGGTAGTTGGCTAAAACGCAAAAAAGTATTGTCTTAATTTTGTAAGCGATCGCGCTTAAATACAATATTATTTTAACTTTTTGTCTGCAAAGGTCAGTAAAAAGTTAAGGTAGTGCGATCGCACTTTAAATTGATTGGCTAGTAATAGTGAGCAGAATAAATTTAAATGAGAAATCTTAGAAAGGTTTTATTTGTACTTAGTCTTTTATTCGCTTGTGGTTTTACTAGCAAAGCAAGTACATTTTTACTAGGATCTCAACAAGCTCAAGCCCAGAGTGCATTACCTGCGTTGTCCCCCTCCCCTGTACCGCAAAATTCTATTCCACCTCAAGCCCAACCATTGCCATCGCCATCGCCTAACGATCCGGTTTCACAAGTAGTTGCGGCGGGGTTGATGAGTTATCTTACTGATGGGCAATTTCACCCCGAATTATTTATTAGTCGTGCCGAATTAGCATCAATTTTAGTTCGCTCCTTTAAGTTAGATAAAACAGATACCGAAAGATTGCGAGAAAGATCGATATTA
>Ga0181464_1000199_pt1 | contig 21652 bp, 17 predicted proteins | sample InSIn2gowninarea_FD_119074 | JGI IMG/M metagenome (GOLD analysis project Ga0181464, IMG submission 119074) | Clean room microbial communities from NASA Spacecraft Assembly Facility at Jet Propulsion Laboratory, Pasadena, California, USA -... ...
TAGTTGGTGGAGACAACACGACGGCACGATCGTGAACAACTGGCCCGGAACAGCGATCGATTATCAGCGGCTGCTAGAGGAGATCAAGTGGCGCGATTTCGATGCCACGGGCACAGCGGCCAAGGATTTCGATGAGTATGTAGGCAGTCAGAACGGTGTACAGACTGTTCCGCGCGTCGTGGAAGAGGCATGGCTGAGTCGTGGGGCTTTGACAGGGATAGCTGTTGCTGGACTTGTGGCTTGTGTCACTCTGCTTCGTGTCTGGAGGCGGAGCGGTCTGCTTCGGACGGGGTAGTTGTTGATTGTCAATCTCGTATTTTGTCTCTTACATATATTTCTCTTGGACTTAGGAAGCATTATGCAATATTAACAAGGCACCGATTGTCGTAGTGGGACGAACGGGGCAGAGTAGATACTGTATATAAACCCCGTTCCACTTCGAGAAATATACCATTTAACGCTAGCGATTGGCGTCTGAACACGCACAAGGTCCTGCTAGAGCGGGGACACCTCGCACAAAACCGAGATATTTGTAGTGACCTCGTCCCTTTGTTGGCTCTCCTGCTCAGTTAGATACACACATATACGACGCTATCGGTGCCTGTGTGAACCTCGTTAATTCCAACAATGTACTGGGGAATGCTCATGTTCTCCGTCATACTTGGCTCGTAGGACAGAACGACGACTATTGCTGTTCACGGTATGTAAGCTGTTAGTAGATTTATGAATGCCTAGTCCGTGGAGCGCAAGGAGCAAAGTATGCGGGTGAGCAAAGGAGTGTTTTGGAAGAAAACTAGTTAGAGATGCATGTCAAATACCTATCAAATGCTATGCTAAAGAACTATAGACTGCAGAGAAAACATGCATTGAACATGACTTGGTATGTGCAGCTGTTGTTGAATTTGTCATCAAGGTATCTGATCCTCAAAGGAAAATCTATTGCTGAAATCTGGTCGTTAGGGTCGTTATGTCATGAGGCATAAAGGAGGTAATTGATCGGCTCGTGCGGTGGGTTAATTGAGACTGGATTGGGGGATAGAAATTGTGATTGACGGCAGTCGAGCTCGAGGGAGGACCAAGGGTGTGTCCAGACCAACAGGATAAGTACCCAAACTCTATCCACTAGAAGGACTGTTCATGTGATTGTTTGACATCAAATGCCAACAACCTTGCCCAAAACCTCTTCAAACGCATCCAATCCAAAATCCTTGTATTCATCTTTCTGATCTGCGTGATATTCCTCCAAGTATCTTTCTCGATCGGGATGTGGTAGGATGGGTTCGTTCTGGATATCCTTCTTAGTCATGTGATATGCACCTGCCGCTAGGATAGGAGTTGCAAGGACCGACCAAGTCAAGGGGTTGGTGATGAGAGATTGCTAAAATAGAAAAGACCATCAACGAATGGCCGTAACCAGATCATCGATTATCGTAGGCACTCACCCGCCTGTCTGGAGATCCTCGCCTCGAACGTGCTCGAACTGGACTTGGACTGTCGGAATCTCGATCCCTTCCGTTTCTGCTCTTGGCTCTTGATCTGTCGCCACCATAGACACTTCGATCACGTCGTGGAGCTCCTTCAATCATCTTTCTCTCGTTTTGCTTAGGACCTGCAAGCGACTTATAATTCCGATCATATGAATCACGACTGCTAGAACGACCATTGGACTGGTTGCGCTGCGAGTATTGCGGATCAGGTCCGTTGTAATACCATTGACCATCTCTACCTTTATAATATCCACTCAAGTTTTGGGCTTTCTTGCGGCGTTCATGTTCCAATCTCTTTTGATGGCGCAGTTCATGTTGTTCGCACAACTCTCGGTGCTTTTCGTGCTCTTCTCGCATTTCCTTCCACTCGCTAATAGCACCTTTGACACCCAGTGCGGCAATACCAATAGCTGCAGCGTCTTGCCACCTCGCACTACGTGCTTGTTTGTGCGCTTCCTCCGGAGACAGATCTCCCTCCGCGACAGCAACAACTCTCTTGTCGTGGTTTTCGACCGAACTGTAGACTTTGGAAACAGCGTGGATGGTTGCAACTGAAGCCAGGGCTGCCGTGATAAACTTCTTGCGGCGCATCTTCTTGATTTCTTTGTTTTCATCTTCGGAGGATCCGAGATCAGATGAGGAAGGAGAGGAGCTTGAGCTTGATTTGCGACCACGTCGTGGGCGACCAGTGTTTGATCTCGCTGGTCGACTACGTGGTGGTACAGAGCCTTCCGAGTCTGAGCCTTGACCACCAGCACCACGACGGTTTCGAGGAGGACCTGCCGAGGATGTCTGTCGCCGGTTTCCTGGTCTTCGAGGTAGAACTTCTCCTCTATGTCGCACAATCTCTACTATCTCCTCATCTGACTGCACATCACGCCTCCGTCGTAGAACATAACCTTTTTCTTCCATCGTCTCAGCACATATGATATCTGAGTCGGGCGAGGGCGACCTTCTCCCTCGCATTCGATCGAATTTTCGTCTTGCAGGATCTCTGACAGCGTCCCAATGTTGAGTGCCAACTTTGACAGCATGAAGGACGGCAGGGGCATGCTCCATAGTGATGTCGGTTAATCAGGCTGGATTTAGCGGTCAGATTCGGTTGTGAAAGTTACTAGTCTATCGTGTTCATTCGTCGCCACGGATGCACAGTTTTGCGCCTTGCTTTGCTCGATAATCAAGTTTGGACAGGGTTCGTTTCCTGATTAGGGTTGTTTGGCCTGTAATCTTCAGGTTCCTGCACACGACATGTGAAAGCTAGTAATACTGTATTTTTGGTGGCCGTAAGTCGCATACGAGAATAACACAAAAGTAAGTCGACAAAATCAAGAGAGACACAGCAGAAGATATGGTGGTACTTGTGAGCAAGAACGTCACTTGTGTACACCGCTTCAAGTCCACAAACACATATGGTTGCCTCTGTAGCAGAAAGGATAAATGGATAGACTGAGCCAGAGTAAAGCGGACAAGGTCACCAAATCAGTAGGGCAGTCCCGAGGCCGCGTGAGTTTGTCAGTCTTTGGGGAGTGCTGGACCAACAAGCATTGACGAGTCCACCTAGAAAGAGCTTGATCGATGAGCTAGCATTCACTTTGAAGACCGGGATTAAAGTCGGTATCACGTTCTGCCAACCTATGAATTCCTGAGAGTCGAGCTCCAGGTCGGGCTACTTATCCTAGATACAGCCAATGAGGGCAGTCTAGAACGGCTAGAAAATGTGCATAGATTGGTGAGTGGTTGGGTTGACCTGGTTTAGGGAAAAGAGATTGGAGATTGCACAGGAGAAACTGCGGTTGCAAGGATGAGCGAGGTACAGAAATGCGAACGATGAAAGGTCAACGCACGGTGACGGCATAGCTTGACCTTGATCAAAAGTAGCGTTTCTGTTGATTCGTGGACAGGGTCGAACCGTGTGTTAGTGCAGTTGAACCACGTCCCGATCCGATGACGTAGGAAGTCGGTAAACATGCCCAGATACATGTAGTTCGTACAACACAAACACTCGTACAGTACAAGTATTGTTTATGTTGAACCGGCAGTGGTGAGTAAAGACAATCGACAGGAAGCAAAGTACTCTGTATGTGGTGTCTTCGCTCTTACCATAATGGCAGGGCACTGCACTCTTGATACTCAAGACTTTTGTTTCAATTCAAACGTCCGACAGGTAAGCCAACGTACAGCAAAACAGTAAGTGCTCCGCAAGTGGCTCAGCCAAGCAAACGCAATTGCAGCCTCGTTGGGTCCACCAACATACAAGGCTGAAGACGCACTTGGTTCGGGGTCAGATTCAATGATGCGACCCACTAGTTGCATCCCGCCTGCCGCACTCTGTACAGGCACACGCAATTATACCAGGCTGTCGTAATTCGCTTGGCTACTTGAAACACGATCGTTGTCGTTGTTGTTGTGTGCCAACGACGTTCCCGTTTTTGCTCCCATTACTTCGTCTCTCGCGGTGATGGCAGAGGCACCCATTGGTAACCATGAACCATATCCGACATGCGGTGCTGCTGCTGACTTGAACGATAGTCCTCGATGGAGGCACCGGGTTCCTCAAGGTCGGATATGCTGCACAAGTAAGTTGCTTTTGCAGGAGATAGGAGTAGTCATTAACCAGTATGAGTAGAACTTCCCAGAACACTCGTACCCCTCCATAGTTGGACGACCTATCCTACGGTCCGAAGAACAAGCGGGGGATATCGTGGTTAAGGATATCATGTGTGGTGATGAAGCAGCAGCCGCACGGTCTATGCTGCAAATAACCTATCCAGTATGCGACACCTCGCGCACGTTGTACGCCATACTAATAGCAGTAGATGGAAAATGGTATCATCAAGAGATGGGACGATATGCAGCATTTATGGAACTACACGTTCTTCGAGAAGTTAAAAATTGACCCGGCTGGCCGCAAGATCCTCCTTACCGAACCTCCACTGAACCCTCTCAAGAACCGAGAACGAATGTGTGAAGTTATGTTTGAAGATTATGATTTCGGGGGTGTCTACGTTGCAATACAAGCAGTCCTTGCTCTATATGCCCAAGGTTTGTCTTCGGGTGTTGTTGTTGACTCTGGAGATGGCGTAACCCATATCGTTCCCGTATACGAGTCGACCGTCCTCAATCACCTAACGAGAAGGTTGGATGTGGCAGGTAGAGATGTCACTAGAAATCTCATAGCGCTTCTATTACGGAGAGGCTATGCATTGAACAGAACGGCAGATTTTGAGACTGTGCGACAAATGAAGGAGAAGCTATGCTACGTTTCCTACGACCTTGCGCTGGATCAGAAATTGTCGGAAGAGACTACAGTGCTTGTCGAATCATATACACTGCCGGATGGTCGGGTAATTCGTGTTGGAAGTGAAAGATTTGAAGCACCAGAATGCCTGTTCCAGCCGCATCTGGTTGATGTTGAGCAACCCGGTATCGCCGAATTCTTGTTCAACACAATTCAAGCTGCAGAAGTGGACGTGCGATCATCTCTCTACAAAGCGATTGTCCTGTCTGGTGGAAGCAGCATGTATCCGGGATTGCCATCGAGATTGGAGAAGGAGTTGAAACAATTGTGGTTGACAAGAGTGCTGCAGGGAAATCCAGAACGTTTAAATAAATTCAAAGTCAGAATAGAAGATCCACCAAGACGGAGACATATGGTATTCTTGGGCGGTGCTGTTTTGGCCAATATTATGGCTGATAAGGAGAACATGTGGATTTCCAAACAGGAATGGCAAGAACAAGGTCCTAGGGTATTAGAAAAACTTGGGCCTAGAACATAGAATTACGAAAATTGTTCAGGTGAGCACCCGAAACCTCTCAGATGGAAGCGTTGCCTTCGATTATGTACTGAATGTGCATCGCGAACGGTCGCTATATCTCTAGCTAGGTAAGTAGCTTTAGAATGTGATGGTCTCCATTACGCTTATCTCGATGACTCATATTGATCTTATCCACATGAAAACAGTCCAGAAACGATATTCACTTTCCAGAATTCAGAAGTAAACAGGGTGAAAAGAAGACACTGCTTAACACAGCAATACCAAACCATTCAAACCATGGCCGAATTCCCAACCACCACCCTCCTCGCACCTGAAGTCCCACCAAAACCACTAGAATCACTACAATCCATCAAACCCCCCAACCCGCCAACCTACCCACCCCCAAAAGTCACAACCTCCTCCTCACAGCACTACATCGAAGCATGCGCCCGCTCCTCCAGCCGCGCAACCACAAACGACCCGCTAGTCCTGCTCTTCCAAGCTGAAAAACTACCCCCTTCCCCCAATGAACCTCCCCTCCCACCCACTAACCCAATCCAATCAAAGTCCATCATGTTAAACCGTCTATCCCGCTACGACTTACCAGATCTCCAGTCCCGGATCTACGAAGCCTGTCTCGCGCGCTTGCAAGTTAAAGTCGCGGCAGGCGCTTTCATTGCTGAGGCAGCGGACTTCAATGCCGTTGCTTGTTGGGAGCCTGTTTATGCGCCGGCGCCGGAGGACGTGGATGGTGTGGATGGTGTGGATGTGGATGTGGTGCCGCGGGATGCGACGTATGCTTTTGAGGCGATCCGGGCAAGTAAGGAAAGTTATCATGGGATGGCGTTGCGGGAGGTTGCGGAGCAGAGACCTGTTTTTGCGGATTTCATTGTTAAGATTCGGGCGGCGATGAGGAGGGGTTTGTATCCTGTTTTGTGGGCGGCGGCTAAGAATAATCAGGGGGCTGGTGCGGAGAATGGGGAGGGGTCAGGAAGGAAGGATCTGTTGTATTGGCATCTCAGTGTTATGTCGCGGGATCCAGGCAGACCGCCTGTACGTGGCGCGGTGCGAGCGGTTATTGAGCCGTTCGTGAAGAGGTTCATTGAGGATGATGGCGTGGCGGCTATTTGGCTTGAGGCGGGGAGTCCGAGGGCGAGGGATGTGTATGGGTATTTTGGATTTCGGGTTGTTGATGAGATTGCGATTGGTGGGGATGGGACGGAGAACGGAGGAACTGTGAGGACTTGGTGTATGATTTATACTAAGGATGGTAAGTAAGAGGAGGGTATTGGGATTGTGGTTTGAGAAGGTTCAGGCTTGGTAAGTGCTGATGGGGTAACCTGTGGGCGACATGATGGCCGTGTTGACGGCAGATCTGGGATGCTCGGCAAGAGCACACCGGTGTACATGTATAGAGTAGAGCTTAGAGAGATTTTGGGACACTTGTCGTTGAACTGTGGTAATTCTTGCCTCATTTAGTAAAACTGGTGTTACTTGAGTCTATTTTTACGAATCTGGTGTAAAACTGGTAGTACTTGTATTTATTTTCACGAATCTGACGTAAACCCAGTGGTACTTGTATCTAGTTTTACGAATCTGGCGTAAAACTAGTGGTATTTATATCCATTTTAGGAATCTAGCGCGAAAATTAAGCCTATATTATATTTTTTCGGAATTCTAAAGAGAGATCCTATACGTATTAGATATCGCCTTAGTTAAGTAGGAAGCAGCTATAGAGAGGCCTTCTAGACAGACGTTCCCTTGCCAATTAGAATGTTAAATAAGAGCACATGATTCAAGAACAAATGACATCTTGGTCGACCACCGTTCATTAGCTGCTTCACTTCGCGAATCTCGAATTGTTGCATGGGTCACCGCAAGGTTAGGTAAGCATGTCAGTTGAGAATCTGGGAGGGCGCCAGCTGGAGAATTGGTAAGGGGCAAAACCGGCGGTTCATTTTGAGGGGACCATGTAAGTCCCTCTACCACATCATTCATCGTTGTAAGAGCAAGACACGACGTAAAGGGACGCTTCTCACCTTGCGTTGTGAAAACGAGACTAGATGTGTCGCGATAACAATCGTCAATTTCCCAAAATATTCAGCATGCTTCGATCACTCCGTGATTACTACTCAGTGTGCTAGCCAGAGGCGATGTTGTGCGTAGCAGACCATAGAAAACCTGTAGCAGCAGTCTGAACTACAGGCCAAGTATTTTCGCAGGCCCAGAGAGCTATGGTCGAGAGATTGTGTCTGACCCGGGTTTTTGCACAAACGTGAACATTGGATTACTTGCTGATGGCAAGGGCGTGATGCTATGTGATAACGGATTGAAGCGAAGGTGCATTCTGTGAATACATGCCAGCGACAGCAGTAGGTAAGACAGTTGCTTGTTGAAACTGCAAGCTGGAATGTCGTTGTACATGATGCTTCACTTTTGTCTTGATGGTGATTCGTCCTGGATAAATCAACTCAGCGTCAGTACCTAATGACTCCCGTGAGGCCGGAAGTGCGCATTTTCCACTATCAGCTCGGCCTGTCAGCTCGGACTTGCATAATGCCGGTTCGGCTTTACAAACCGGTGCTTCGGCGATGCTCGATTTTGGGTATATGTATTTAGACACCACAATTTTGGTCAACAACAGCCAAGTCAGTGAGATAACTCGCTGTCCATCTTCCTTGGTCTAGTAAGATACGCCTTAACAATTCTCAAATCATAGCTAACCGCCCACCAGGTGGTCATGATTTCCGCTTGTCAAGGTTCGCAGTAGCAATCACGAGCGCGGGAGACCGGGGTTCGATTGTGAGTAAACTCTACAAAACTTCGGTGTAAGGTCAAAGCCTAACAATTATTCAGCCCCGAGGGAGAGTTTATCAAACATTTCTTTTTGCATTTTTTTGTCACATATCAGTCGTTGCAGTGATATGTCTCCTGTGAATCTTTGGTTTGTGCGAAGATAATGTGGCTCTGCCAAGATCAAGGTGTGGATATGTATGGTAAAGGTTTATGGTTAAGCTCGGAAAAGTTTCTTCTTTCGATACCCGTGCTCAGGGGCTGATGAAGTGACCTTTTCATGCGATTCTTGTAAAGTAGATGGCTGATGGCGTTTGTTTTCATGCCAGAAGCTGGACAGGATTTTGCCTTTTCACGACAAAGGTCGCGTCTGGACTTTGTCCTTCTCGGTCCACATACTGCCCCATATGCGTCAATGTCGTGAATGCTTGTGCTTGGAGGATGTCGTGTCTTTGACTTTTGTAAATATTGCACTGACAGCACAGCACGCAACCCAAACACAACGACGAGGCCAGTCGGTCAAAGTCGTTGATGCCTCCTTGCCCGATGGTTGGTCCGCAGCTATCAAACAAGTATTAAAAAATCTTGAGGCTTCATGAAGTCGATTCGGTGTTGAGGCTTGCAGTGACAAGTTCTTGTCGGAGGTCATAGGCGAACCTAAGGTATCCATTTTGTGGCCTGGAGGATCCCATAATGGTTGATATTAATTTCGTGCAAAGATGCTACGCAGAGCTCATCGATCGATGCTGGACACGGCGTTCACTTACCTGCACTTTCACAAGCACTGGGCATGGTTCAACAGAACGTTGGTGGTCAGGACCGAATTTCAAGTGAGAGTGCTATTTATGCTGATTGTGATTACAGGCATACGTTTTGTGCTTACTCGAAGCAGTGTCAACGTGGTGAAAGCACTAACAGTGTCGAATTGGACAGTAACATGCATCAACTTGCCAAGACACTGATGTTCAGGCTCGCATGGAAGATATCTCTGTCTGTTCTGAAAGACTGGTGTTCGATGGTGTGCTCCAGAACAAGAGGCGATGGTCAATTCAACCACTGCATTTTCAATCACGATTGCGAAAGTCCCACTATTTTGATGCCGTCTTTGGAAAGAAGTCATGCCGATAGGATATCTTAGACGGCACTCACGTCTTCATTCACGAAGGGGAAAATTCGGGCGGCGCACTCGATGTCTTTCTTTCTCTTCTATCACTACCGATGCTACAGATGTGGTAGTGCAACTGCAAAGAAATCCACGTCTCGATGACAATCCACTTCACTGCGATGTTGCTACTTTTGAGCGACACATTCAATAGTGACTCATTACTGATGAGAAACCAGAAATCCTGGGTAAGACATGATTCTTCGTTAGCGTTTCTTGATACAGTATCGGGACCACACATCTTCCTGTCACCAGGAGGACATGTAGTTGGCGATAAGAAAAGGTCCCCGACTGAGAATCGAACCCAGGTCTCCTGTGGTCGTGATTGCGTTCACGACTCCTCTGAAACCTGAAATTGGTCAATATACCAGCAGGAATGTGGAAAACGCCAGTCGAGAAAAATCCGTACAGGCACCATTTCCCAAGAGACAGTGGCCGTCAGCGCCACCGCCGGTCATTTAAACATTCCAGGTGGAAGAAGCAAAGCTCGAGAGATCGAATCTGAAGGATGAACCATAACTAATTGGCAGCTCGAAACCTCCCAGTCTACCTCCAAATAAGCTTCCACAGCTCATTACTCCGCTCCAGCTTGTTTTGCAAATGCATCCTAGGACTGATCAAGTTTTGAACGTCTCTCATTCAGCATTTAAAGCTGTGCGTACTGCATATCCAGGTGACAGAGACTTAACATGGTCGTGGCGATAACAACCTTATGGACTTTTGAAAAGGGGCTGAAGTACGTTAGTTCAAGAAATCGCGATGCTCGTGTATTGACGCTTTCAAGGTAGATGTTAACATTCTTTGGGAACGCGTCAACAAGTAGTCATGCCCTTGGATTCTATAAATATCAAAGCGAAACATAGCTGGCAATTCGGAAAACAGTCCCTGCTTAGTACTGATTTTCGATGGAGACTTACATATATTAAACACACCTCAGATAACCCACCAACAGCAGCTTAATTAATCACTCACTCAGAATCTATAACTAGGTGCCGAACCTATAGCCTTTCATACTGCACTTTTCTCACTTCGACACTAACGGCACGTTCGATTTCGTAGGTAGACTTCCTCCAATTCACTAATGCCTTGAGGAGATCCTACAGACAAACTACCAACCAACCCCTTTATTGGGGCAAGCCCGTGGACGTGTGGGCACAACATGAACGTAGTTGATTCAAGGCTCATTTCTTAATTACTAACGACGATTATCCACTATTTGGGTCGTTTTAGTAACGCTAATTCGCAAACAGATCAAATTTCACAGATGTCACCGCTGCTTCCAGAAAGACGAGGTATTGGCAGACCTCAAACTAAGGCTACAAAGGCTTTGCGTGATTTGGCAATGATGACGGGATCGGTTGATGGCAAGTTGATATGCTCTTTAGCATGGGGAGAATAACGTGCTAGGTAGAGAGAGGAGTTATGGAGGGATTGTGCTTGAGTGTCTGTGAAAGTCAGTGTTTGAATACTGATATATGGCTAGTACATTTCTCAAATAGCACGACTGCGAAACATAAAAGATGAATGTAGCTCAATTTATGTCATTAGAATATGAAAAGCTTTTGAAGAGCTCTCTAACCTATACTATACTAAAGAGGTATACTTATACGTTAAATAGTTGTTATAGCTCGTGCTTATGTCCTTGACTTGCTGGTGTCTTGAATTTGGCGAAAGTTTCTGAATTTTTGGTTGAACTCGTAGTGCTTCTATAGTAACTGTGCTTTGTCGGGTACTGTTTCGTAATCATGCTTCTGCTTAGCTGCCGTTTGATACATGCTTTCGTTGTCGAATTTCAGATGTTGAGCTCGAAGTCTGCTTTAGAAAAGTATCTCGAAATCAATCCCCTTTCTACGAACTAGGTCGATCGGTTCAACAAACCTATTTGTTAAGATGGTCAAATGGCACCACTTCCATGATTGGTTCATCGATTGTTGATGGTGATTCTGGATTGACTATAGCAAAACTCTTACACCAACTTCCTCATCCTTTTGGAAACCACTAGTAAGGTTCGGAAATCCTCTGGTAACTTGTTACACCTCCTAACCCATCCATGACTTGGTATATACATCTGTGGTATAGTTAAAATCACTCCGCTTTCCTCCAAGACAAACGATAGGATCAATTTCTGAATTTCGTGTGGTGCTGCGAAAAATCGGGCTCCTGTGACCTTTCCATCCAGAGAATCTGAAAAGTGAGCTGTGATGTAGGATTTGACGTAGTTGCGGTGTGCCCTAAGATCCTTTTCTTTGGTTGCCAAATGCCGTACCATCTGTACAGCGCGTCCGATGCCGATGTTTGCTGTGAACTCGGCTGAGTTTTGCAGTTCGGATACTTGTTTTGAGTATTGACTTTTGACCTCGGAGATAGCCTGTCTTGCTATCTTTTCTAGTGTTCGAGGCATTTTTGAATATCTCCACACTTCTCTATAACTCAATATGGCGGCGTCCCATCTAAACGTAGTCAGACTCGGGTCTTTCAGAGTTTCGATCATAGCCACGAGAAGTTCAGCCCATACCTGACCTCGATGTCTTGTTCCAAGCTCGATGCGAGACTGCATCCAAGGCGCTCATGAATCTGATTTCGTAGCTCTGCCGCACATGAATCGGAAATGTCATCGCTTCCAGACTTTGGATCACCATCGCGACAAATCATGGTACTAAGCGAGTGTCCCAGTCTCCGCCAGATCCAGTCGTTGATTTCGGATAAATAAAGTTTGACAGCGGTTCTGTTTACAAATGTGTTGATACGCAGGTTTGTCAGTCTGAGTCTGAGAAAGTCGATATCGTCGTCTGGTTCATATTTGAGAATTTACACTACTGCTCTCTTGAACGGTATCTCCGTGCGTGGAGTGATTGCATGCCGTTTTACGAAAGCGTCCACATACTCATCGACGTTGTTGTATGTCGGCTCGAAAAGCGTTGTTTCGGAAATCGGTGCCGACTCAATACTGTTTTCGTTGCCCATTGTTTCGAGATTTCGGAATTCCTGGTCTGGTACTGTCTGTGTTCAGTCGTTTTCCCAAATGCGCGGATCTTGGTCCAGTACTGTTTCGATTCGTTGAAGTACAAGGCTGTCATTCGTAGTGCCAAGAAGCAAGCCTGGAGGAATATAACTCTAGGAGTCGTTCGCGCTCGCAAGCTTGCGGTCAAGAGATATACGAAGGAGGGATAAATGTAAGTGGTAATACTCGGGGGAGGAGTATCTACTTATAGAGGAAGGCGGTGGTCTATTAAGTGCTGATATAGTATCTAGTCACTACCAAGTAAGCTGTACTCACTATAAGAGTATACTAATGTTTGGGCCTCATCTGAAGCATGATTAAGAGAAGGTAAACTGAAAGATTAGATTACTACCTGAATGATCAAGTAGACCTTAGTATAATATAAAGGTTCAGCTCACTGTAAAGTGTTAGCTCACCATAACCTCTAACTTACTATAGTATAGTGCTTACCATTACCTTAGGTAGTAATTACAATTATAACGAGCAGATAAGAACGATTCTAAGCTCCGAGCTGAGTACCGGCCATGTAAGAAGAGTGAGGCTGGGAGCTCCTTCCTACTATTAACACCTCTTCTTTACTGTTCATCATAGGCTTCATTTCACCAACACTTTTCACATATAACTCAATGAAATGGTAGTAATTAATGTGGTTATTAAACAGAGTTACTTCGTACGTCCTTCGCCGTAATCAACTCGACTCGACCTGTATTAATGTACGCAAGATCGACGCGAATTTCCGCGAAATCTCCCAGTGTCCAATTCGCTGCAACAAATCAATATACTCATGAACAGGACTGAGTTCGTCATCGCCACTACGTTTGGTCTTATTGATCTCCAGCAGCAGCGCTGCTACATGCACGTCGAGTAACGTAAATTCGGGAAAGTCCAACTGTTCTCCATTTTTACCTTCACAACCATACTTTGAATAGCAGAAGAGACAGATAGCGCTGGCGAACATGGCTCTGGGTACGTGTATTGCTGGTTCTGAAGTGAGGGGGAAGTGTTCCAGGTTCTTTTTGATCATGATGGCGTGGGCTGCAGTGCGCTTTCCATCGGCTGATCTGGCCCACTCGCGAGTCTTTGCGAGGTCTGAGGGGTTTGGCTCCGGACCGTCACGGCCAATGCTTTTTTCCAACATGTCTGAGTCAGCGTGTAGAGAGATGAAGAGGAAGTGCCAGAGGATGATGATTCCTCCTTGGAGTGCTTCCGTCTTGCTTGCGGACGGGCTCTGTCGGTAATGCTTGCGAAACGCCATGAGACAGAAATGGATTTCGTGGATGTATCCAGTTTCCAAGGTTTCATTCGTTCTGGCTTCAATAATTGCTGACAGAATGTCTTCCAAGGCTGAGTAAATGGAGAAGTGGTGGTACATAGGTATTGAAAGGAGACGAGCATGTAAGGCATCCAGGGTTGCATATCCGCAAGAGACATCCGGGGTCAACGCGCCAGTGTGAGCGAGGTTGTCGCCATGTAAGGCTTTCCAGTCTTGAGGGTTGGCTGCGAAGAAGAGAGCGTCACCATGGGTAACGATCATCTCCTTGGGAACGAGGGGCAGCATTGTTTCGTGGTGAAGGGTACTAGCAATCTCAGCGTCGTGAATCCGCACGGCCAGAGCGAATCGACTCCTCTCTTCTCCACGTGCCCATTCTCGCCATTCACCTTCCAAGTCTTGATGCGTAGGTTGTCGACTACGCTTTTGGAAGAGCTTTGCTCGCCTCGCCCATGCGACAATCGTGCCATGGAATGTATCAACCAATACTAGATGCTTTGCTTGGCCAGAAAGCATTCCGAAAGATTGGCCAAGCAATGCAGCCTGGACCAAGGCCATATGCTCGTCTGGACCTTTGCAGATGAGTGTTTCCCAATTTGAGAGAATTGCTTTATTGAGTCGTTCGAAAAGTTGGATACCTCTCTGCAGAGCGCGAGGATGTCCCGTCATCAGGCTACCAATTGAGCACATGGAAAGGACAAGCACTGCATTCGTCTTTGAGGGCCGAAAAGTAGCTGCATGGATGATAGGGAATACAGGATGGAAAGATTTGAAATATGCTCTCAAGCAGAGATTCAGAAACTCAGCTGAAGGTAAAGTCTGGTCAAGAACGCGAATTTGAAGCCTACGGTGGAGTGATTGTCGGTAGTTATCATCTAGCTCCTGACGCTGGACCAGCAGGGGAGTTGTGTAACCAGACACGGCGGGATCACCCTTGTCGACGTGTGTGTACCACGAGTGTTGGAAGTCTGCAACAGGCTTCTCACCACTGGCGGCAGCATCAACTCTGGTGCACTCCAGATCCACGTCGTCGATGACGAACGGCCAATTTCGCAAGAGATTATCGTCAAGATTGCCGAAGGAGAGCCAGTGCTCAAAATTCAGAGTGGGCTGCTGAGGGTCTGAGAAGAGATCGGTGGTCACCTGGTGGTGGCTTTGCTCCCATTGGGAAGTTTCTGTCAATGTCCCTTGAATTTGAATTGGTTGGTGTAATTGACTGCAGTAAGTTGGCGTGGACATACCATTGAGGACGTCCACCACTGGCGTCGCTTCGTCTGTACCATGAATGGATAGAGCGACGCCCACCTGTTGGTCGCTCGAGGATTGATGTGTCAGCCCTTGTCCATCTACCATCGAAGCCTCAAAGGACTGGGGAGCTTGTGGTCCGCTGCTCCATACATTCTCGTGCTCATGCTTGAGGTGCCTGAGCAGGGAGTCGCTACAGAAGTCAGTGTGAAGATCTGTCTAGGCCTCCAACACACTCACTTCCGTCCATATTTTCTACCACATTGCACGCATTCGAAGGGCTTCTCTTTGGTGTGCGATCTTATGTGGCGCTCGAGGTGTTCGGTCTTGGAAAATGTCCGTGCACAGACAGGACATTTGCGTTTGTTCTCCCGTAGAATTCGTTTCTGCACGACACCGTCCTGGGCTGAATCCATTTCAAGCGTCGTCACCACATTTCTTCAAGTCACAAGTGGCGGAGAAGTTTTTTGTGGAAGTTGTGGCGGCTGACTGAGATGGTCTGCTTGCATGCGGGGATTTCTCCGCAGAGTTCACAATCCACAAGCCAATCATTTTGAAGGGTCGAACATCTATGAGGGTCATTGATGCGGGGCTTTTTACTAAACACTGCAAACTTCCTGCTGTGGACGAATGTGGCATTTGCGCATGGAACGACCAATGTGATCGGTCGGAGGCTGCATAAGGAGGCTCTCCAGTCCTCGCGAGGTGCGGAATGGCATCTCGAACATTTGTCAGAAGACACTGATGGGCTAAATTTAATTAGCTCTGTTCCCGACCGTGCTTTCACCTTGACAACAGTGCCTCTATCGCTGCAAAATCGAGGCCTACCTCCCGTACCGCATTCTTGCCACGACAGCAGCAATGGTTACGTCAATAGACCAGCGACCTGAGGAAATCAAGATCTCCGAGCTTATTCAAGTGAGGCATAGCACCAGTCCTCCAGGAACCAGATGCTTACAAGACCAGGACCATGGGCCAAGTCGAGGGCCTAGTCCCAATAGAGGTTCTTCACTCCCAGACTTCCAAGCAATTGGCGCAAATCGTGCACAAAAGCTGGAATGGCTTCAGTCAAGGGGTATCGATCGTTCCGCTCAGGTCAAGTTAACTAAGCTGGCACACATGAGATATCAGCATCCTGATCTGCTTGAGATTACAAAGTTCTTGAGAGGTAAGCCGTGCAACGCGTTGTTTGGGATGTTGGCTTATCCCTGGCAGACTTTGGAATGCATGTTATGAAAAAGACCGATAACGAACGATGGTATCGCGGCTATGGACCCGATCAGTACGTTTATTATGCCAGAAAAGGACCCAAGGCTTTCCTCGGCGGTGCATTTGAAGTAGAGACTCGTGATGACCTGAGAAGGTATGCTTTTGTTCGTGGTTCTTTTCGGGGCTGACATTTTAAGGGTTCTGAATATTCCAAACGTAACAGTACTAAGCAACGGCATTGAAGAATTGTCGAACGCACCAGGTGGTGGCCAGATTGTCACAGTCGAGGATTTAGAAGGCTTTCCAGTCAATTTCATACATGGACAATCAGCTCCTGAGACGACTCACACAACACCCGAGAAGCTAGTCTTTAACGATGAAACACACAAACCACGTCAAAAGCGTTTTCAAAGATTCGAGCCAGGTCCGGCAGCAGTCTATAAGCTCGGCCACTTCGGCATGGTAGTGGAGGGTTTTAGTTCCCAATTGGATTGGTATACACGGCACTTCAACCTCGTTCCTTCCGACATCTTATACGTCTCTGCGCCTCAATCGACAGAGGGCGAACCAGCCAGGACCGAGGTGGCAATGTTCGCCCACATCGACCGTGGCGACGACCTAGTCGATCATCACACGTTGTTCTTGACCAGTGGTAAAAAGCACCACGTCCATCACTGTAGCTTCGAGATTCACGACTTTGACACTCAGGCTCTAGGCCACCAGTGGCTTGCAGCTAAAGGATATAAATCCGTTTGGGGAGTTGGCAGGCACATTCTTGGCAGTCAGATCTTTGATTATTGGTGGGATACGACCGGGAATATGATCGAGCATTATGCTGATGGTGACCTGGTCAACATGGATACTCCGATGGCATTCGGACCAGCAGGGCACGAGGGCTTGGCAGTATGGGGCCCGGAGGTGCCAAAGGCCTTCTTAAACTAGATGGCATGCGTGTCTTTAGGATGTCATTTGTAGTACATGTTCAAATTATTCTTTAGCTCCATCTCATTTATGCCTCAAATGGGCGGGTAATGTCGGATATCAGGGCGTAGAGGTCTCAAAGAAAACGTGATGCTGCGCAGAAAAGAAACCAGTCTGTAAGACCTTTTGCCACTCAGGGACATGACAAGCTCATTCATGGTACATTTTGTTCTATAGTCGACAGCTGTCTATATTTTTAATAGATTGACACGGGACCAATGACTTACCCAGCCCATTCAATATATCTTGAAGCTCTCTGGATGTCCGGCAAGCGGCATAAACAAATCGGTCCGGCCTGACTACAACGAATTTCATGCCTCTTACGTCCTTTGATATCCGGTACGGATCATAGTATTTCGGTTCGGGTCGATTCCGACACAGGTCTGGATCTGCAGCAAACTCCTCTCCAGTAGCGACTCGAGCCAAGGGTTTGCCATGATCGACCAGTTGTTGTATTTCTGTGGGTTGGATATCGTGCTTCTGGATCAGAACTGTGGCCTCTTCTGTTCGGACGTAGTCGTTGCCCTTGACATCATCGATTGACATCAGGAGATTATTGGCATCTTCAGGTGAGTCAGGCAGCAAAAGAAGCTGCAAGGAAGCCTTTTTATCGGGAGCAAAGATCAAGTCGTCACTAAATTTGACCTTCTTCGATGGGTAGTCCCATGCGTAGACTTGAGGTAACAACCTCCCACCAGAGCTGTCCGGCAAGAACGGCAGTCCTGGCTGATAGTTGTATCGAATCATGCCTGCCGCTCGAGGACCTTTTTCAAGCGTTCTTCTCCAACGTGGTAGCAATTGTATAAACCACAATGACCAATCACGGACGAATACTCTCAATGGATCCCGTTGTGTAACAAACTCTCCGTTCTGAATAGTCGCAGCCAGTGACCGTTCGAGCTGTTGTTTTCTCTCCAAATACCATGCTCGTAACACTTCGATGTGATTTGCGTGTGGCTCTTGATGAAGCAGGGCTAGTCGCCATGCTAACCCTTGGGCATCTCGGAAGCCCGATGTGATGCCTTGACCACCGAAAGGAGGAAATACATGTGCAGCATCTCCAGCAAGAATGACTCGACCCAAAGCCCATTTGTTACAACTTCTTGCCTGAAAGGAGAACGGTCTTGATCTCAGGACTTCTATACAATCTTCAGGAAAGCTGACGTCTTCTCGTAAACCATAACGAGATCCCCGGTGAGTGAGATAGGGGTAAATGATCTTTTGGGACTCTGTAGGGGTTGCCATTTTCAAACCATCTTCATTTTCATGGACGACAAACTCGAATCTCCACAATCGATCCTCAAGTAAGCCGAATCTTCCACAAACAGCAGGCCTGTCTGGGTTGCATAAGAAGCGAAATTCTTGTGGGAAGAAGAGATCGTATACCTGGAGAGGCGTGAAACCACGTTCCCAAAGAGGAAAGTCAGGATGAGTCTTCTCACTTGGGAGGGTTATTTTCCAGTTCAGTGCAACCCAGGTCTCTTCATAGTTTGTGCTGGATTATGTCAGCCTGAGTTCTGTCAGCATCATATGGTACTTACCCTTCGCATCTGTCCATCGTGATGCCTCTTGGCTCCAAATACTTCTTGCGCACGTAACCAGTCTTCCCATCGGCACCAACCAGGAATTTGGTTTGAACAGTTTTGGATTGGCCTGTAGCATCGACATACTGCACTCTCACGCTGTGCTCGTCCTCGTCGATACCTGTGACTGTACATTTCGATCTTAATTGTGAATACGGGCTATCAGCAATTACGTCTCGAATCGTTTTCTCCATGGCTGGTTGCTTGTGGCATAGAAAACCAACGTGGCCAGTGCCTCCCTCACTAGTGCTATAATCAAATGATATTATTGGTGGCTTGGACAAATCCGAGTGTACTCCGCTGACGAAGTTGAACCTGGTCATGGCTGCACAGATCAGCCATAGGGCTGGCACATAACTCGATAGACTTACTTGACCCAATTTCCGTGAATATTTTGTCATAGACGCCGATCGCCTGCAGTGTTCGAATGCCATCTTCGTCAAGCGCGATACCGCGTGGATCAGTGGTGATACCTTCTGCTTGCTCCAGAACAATATTTGGAACCTGAGCAGTGCTGAGCAGGGCTGACAGTAACACGCCTGTCGGGCCACCACCGCAAACCACGACATGTGTTTGCTCGGCCATTGGAGGTGGGAAGTTCAATGAATGTGATATGATTATGGTGTGGCCGAACTGTCGACAAACCGTGAATGTAACTTGGCTTGATATGTTGCTTGGGTAGATTTATGGTTTCGCAGCGTGAGCCTCGATGAAGATCTTCCGTTCTTTTGCAGCAGTGCACTGTGGGGAAGCTGTTCCTCGCGACAGTGGCAATTTGGCCGTTCCGTTCTAGACCATAGGTGGAGAACGTCTGGCGAGTTATCGTGGAGGACCAAGGACTACTGTATTGAATGATGGATAACATGTACAGTGCAAGTGGCTGTTAGTGTCGACCTCCGTCGAGCAACAATCTCATCCCACTCTCAGCGATCGGGTACGACAACCGAAAGAGGTCGTCCTCGTTGCCCAGGTGTGCATCAGTGTCAAGGCCTAGCTTGCATGGCCAACGCGTGTGGATTTCCAGTTTCACGTTCTCGCACCGCTACAGGCCATGCTTAGTGTGGGACTAGCTTACATGATTTGCAGCAAGTCTTCCGCAAGATGTGGGACGCCTCTCCAGCAGTGAAAAGGCGGTTACAAGCTTTGAGGTGTTGTGGGAAATTGCAGCAATTTTGCTAACCGTGTCAAACGTCGAAAACATGTCCAGCAGCATTGATAAAGAGAGACCAAGTATGACGTTCGAAAGGCAAAAATTCTCGTTCGCGACTGTACATACATTCCATGTTGGATTGGGCTAGCTGTTTCTGCCTCATTCGTCTGCCACCCATAACATGAGCAAGCCAACTCACATCATTCGCTTTGTTGCGAATGAGGACAGTCGCGTCCATCTGGGTCAGTTGGTCGACACGAGCCGAGATGTCGGACTGGATACGGTCGAAGGCAAGACGATCACTGCCTACGAAATCAACGGGTCAATCTTCGACGGAGAAGTCACGCGAAACACCCTGACTGTGAAGCATTTACTGTCTCCATTGTCTATGGAAAATTGCAATTACATCCGCTGCTTAGGCTTGAACTATAAGGATCACGCCAATGTGGGTAACTGACTTGTCTGAGCCGTCTTGTACTAAACAATTCCCGACAGGAAGCCAACATGGCCCTTCCCGCCGCCCCGATTATGTTTTGTAAGCCACGTACCGCTCTCGCCGATCCCTATCCAGCCGCGATCCCCATTCCCAAATGCACACAAGATGGAAGCTCCGACTATGAAGCAGAACTTTGTGTTGTAATTGGCAGGACCGGGAGGAACATTCCAGAAGAACAAGCATTGGACTACGTTCTTGGTTATACATGCAGTAATGATGTGTCCGCCAGGACTTTACAGCTAACCACATCACAATGGGACTTCTCCAAAGGACTCGACGGTAGCTGCCCCATTGGACCCGTACTGGTCACAAAGGATGCCATCGAGGACCCCCAAACGCTAAATATTAAAGCCATCTACAATGGCCAAACAGTACAAAATGGCAATACTGCTGACATGATCTTTGACATTAAGAAGCAGATCTCGTACTTGTCACAAGGTACAACACTGGAGGCCGGAACTATTTTTCTTACTGGCACCCCGGCTGGGATTGGGTACTTCCGAACACCACGGGTGGTATTGGAAGATGGGGGTGACATTCGAGTGTACATCGAAAAAATAGGCACACTAGTCAACAAGGTTCGGTATGAGTCTTGGTAGAATATCAAACGATCACGGTTGCAATTGTACCGTACTTCACTATTTGTCCGGCTCTCGTCATATGGGACTGTGACGTCTGCCATCACATGGCACACTATGCTTGAACCATCCAATGTATTATGTGTCGTACTTCCACATCAATTCTCGAGCATCCAATCTGAGGACAAAACCGACCTTCACCTCGTTAGACAGCTGAAACATTGTGTATTCAATCGTCTGATGCCAGACCAGGGGTTGCGTGCTATAGAGTGTGCACGGATACTGCCTCCAGAGAAAACATGTACGAGTCTGATGATATGACAGTTTATGCAGCGTGATCCTTTCTCGATACTAAATGGACTCCGTTTAGGCCTAGAGCATGCACCCAATTCCGTGTTCGACATGCTTGACAGGTCAGGGCAGTGCTTGCCCATCAAATGACTAGATGTCAACAGAATTCTATTCGATTGTGGAAAGTGAACTCCCCACGGACTGGTGGGGTCAATGTTCTACAGCAGGTAGGTAGTGTGGAAGCGCTCCACCCTAATACAAGATACTCACTTCCCCACAATATGTTTTGCCTCGCTATTTCCCTTCTCGCGGGACTAGCGTCGAAGAATCTTAGGCTCTAGATCTGGTTGGTCCACTATGAGAGCGTCTCCCCAGAACGATTGTGGGGTGGACGATCATGATTGGCTGCACTGTCTTCGGTCTACCACTTCCTCATCGGCCATGATGAACCTGGAACTGATTCTAATAGAACCTGAAGAATTCTGAGATAACTTTTCTTCTTGTTGATCAAGGCCGCAGTAGCTGCAGGAGTCTCACCTTGTGCGAATCCCATCTTGTTCCTTGGCTGACTCGTTCTTTACACACATCCAGGAGCTAGAGCCACGAGGATCGTCTTCCATCATGGGTCAAATCAACACTCCAGACATGCAG
>Ga0181464_1000213_pt1 | contig 21261 bp, 16 predicted proteins | sample InSIn2gowninarea_FD_119074 | JGI IMG/M metagenome (GOLD analysis project Ga0181464, IMG submission 119074) | Clean room microbial communities from NASA Spacecraft Assembly Facility at Jet Propulsion Laboratory, Pasadena, California, USA -... ...
AGAGGCTATAGGCTATATCAACCTTTTGCTAGAGCAATTTTTGTCTCAAGGGATGTCAAGTTCAATGAACTTCCTAAAGAATCTGCTTCTTGTGAAAACCTAGATAAGGATGATGATTCTTCTGTTGCACGTATCTAGATGGATATCAGTCTAAATTTGTCATCTAAGGAATAAAACTCCCCAACACAAAGGATAATAAGGAGTATGACACTTAATAAATCCTTATTTACCAAAATTGATAGTAAGAATGAGCCCTCATCATTTGAAGAAGCTTCCAAGAAGGAATGTTGGATGAATTCCATGAAAGTGGAGTATGAGGCTCTAATGAAGAATCAAACTTGGGATTTGGTTCCTTATCTTAATGAATGCAATGTGATTGGTAACAAATAGGTTTATAAGGTCAAATATAATTCAGTTGGAGAAATTGAGAAATACAAAGCAAGGTTAGTAGCCAAAGGTTTTGCTCAAAAATATAGAGTTGATTATGGAAAACCTTTGCTCTAGTGGAAAAGATGCCTACTGTTAGGGTAATTCTTGCTCTTTCAATAGTTTAGGGATGGAAAGTTTTTCAACTTGATGTCAAGAGTGCTTTTCTCAATGGTGACTTAGATGTGGAAATCTACATGAATCAACCATAAGGGTTTGTTGTGGAAGGAGAAGAATAGTTTTTTTGCAAGTTAAAGAAGTCTTTGTATGGACTTAAGCAAGCACCTAGGGCCTGGTACCATAAGATTTCAGGATTCTTTGAGGACATTGGTTTTTCTAAATGCTTCTCTAATATAGATATTTATGTGCTCAACCAAGGTAAATAATTATTTTGATTCTTATTTATGTTGATGATTTGTTGATTACAGGGAATAATATAGTCCTCATCCAAGAGTGCATCTTCAAACTTAAGGCAACCTTCAAAATGACAGACCTTGGTCTATTGCACTACTACCTTGGTATGAAAGTGTACCAATATCAAGATTTTACTTACCTTAGTCAATCCAAGTATATCTAAAATATCTTGCAAAATTTTGGAATGAAAGAGTGCAAGCATGTTACAATCCCTGTCTCTCCTGGAATCACTATGTCTCTTAGTTCCAACTCTCAGTTGTAGTCTTCTTTATTTGACTATCTCCAGGCCAAATATTACCTTTTTCATGAATTTGATGGCTCGCTTTATGCAAAATCCATATGTTGAGCACTTTAATGTTGTTAAGCAAATTTTGAGGTATGTTGCGGGTACTAAGGATCTTGCTCTCAAATATGATAAGTTGCCTTCATTTGTTATCTCAAGATTTTCATATTTTGATTATGGGGGAGATAGAGATGATAGAAAATCAACCTCTACTTATGTTTTTAGTATTGGTTTTGGTGCTATCTCTTGGGCTTCTAAGAAGCAACTTACTACTGCACTCTCCACCATAGAGGATGAATACCATGCAATGTCACTTGTAGCCCAAGAAGCCATATGGTTGAGGCATATTATGAAAGAAGTTAGGTATGGGCAAGTTCTTCCATCTCAAATTTCTTCAGATAATCAGTCAGATATTGCTTTGGCAAAGAATCCTATTTTCCATTAGAGAACAAAGCACATAGAAATCCAAGATCACTTCATCAGAGAGAAGGTTCTAGATGGTCTTCTACACTTGCAGTATTTTCCATCAGTCCTAAACTCTGCTGATATGTTCACCAAGCCCCTTCCTAAAGCTCAATTTTGTAAGCTTAGGGAGTCTATTGGGTTCGGAATTTGCCCTTAAAAGGGAAGTAAATGTTGAATTATTGTTGCATCCATTATCATTTCTTCCTTATTAATAAAGTTATTCAACTTTTTTTTGGTTTGTATCTTTTGTTTATACATTCCTTTATTGGTAACTATAAGTATGAGCTTGGATGAATTATAGTGTATCACAAATCCAAGCAAATTGTATCAGTGAGAAAGTTCTTGATGCAACAACTACAACTCTGTTCATCTGAATTTGTCTCTCCTAATTTATTCACTAGCCACGTTAAGAAACTTTGTGTGCTCACTTTGACAATTTCTTATGGTAGTGAAGTTGTCCTCAAAGGGGAGTGAATTCTAAATTCCTATATGAATTCATGTCTATGATGACAACTTCATCCCTAGGAGGATTTTTTGTTGTATAGTGTTGATCTAAATATACACCTCTATGGTTAGTTTGCTTTTTGTGAGGAACTCATGGTACATTTTTTTTTGTTATCACTATGTGAGGAATCAGTATGTGTTTGTTAGCACTGTTTGGTTATCCATATGTGAATTTGTTATGTATGCATATGCTCTTGTTTGATCAATACATATTTCAAATATACAACAGATGAATATAAGTATTGGATTGGCATCTTTGTGATGACTTATAGTGCATCATTTATCAGTTTATGGATGGCATCACTTAGTTCATTTATCTAGTGATTGATATAAATGTTTATATAATGCATCTAACTAGTCTTATTTATAATCTTCTTATAGCTTGCAGGTTTCATATTGAGAATGCAGGTTACTTTATATAGATCATGAAGGCTCACATATCAACTCAGTGTTGATTGACTATACTTACAGTGAAACCAGTTGTGGTTAATGATTGTATTGTAAATCATTTTATCAAATGGTATTGTAATGAGTCTCAAAATAAGATCTTGCTTATTTCTCAATGATGTAAAAGTTCTCATCTATGATTGTATCCTTTTGGAGGAGAACTCTCTCTCTTCTTTCTCTAAGATCTATCCCAATATTATATTATAAATTCTAACAATTAATGGTCAAGAAATTTGCATAACATTAACCACTTGAGGGATATCCTATGCCTTCTTTACAAGAATTTATAAACTACTCAACTCCACATGAAACAATAGGTTGATCAACAATGAGTCTAATGAGAATTTCAAGAAGGGGACATGGTTTTCCTATGGATTCAACCATATCATCAAAAATATCTTAAGATAAAGGGACCCTAAAATTTAACTTTGAAGTTTTATGAACCTTATAAAATCCTCCATTATATTGGACCTATAGTTTAAAAGTTGGAGTTACATATATCCTTAAATGTTCATCCAACATTTCATGTCTTACCTCAAGAAGGTTTTGGGTTCATAAATAAAGGTTCAAATATAGTTATCTAAATTCATAGAATATGGCTCCATGATGATTGAACCTTAAGTAGTTTTAGAATGAAACACCCATCAACTTTGTAATTGCACCATTATTGAAGTTCTTATCTAGTGATGCGAATTGGAACCTAAGGATGCAAATTGGGAGGTACTTCATCAACTTCAAAAATAATTTACTTAAATTCATATAAGGAAAAATCTCTTTCCTAAGAGGGGTGGCATGTTGGGATCCCACATCCTAACCTTTACTTGTGTTAGTAGTTTATTTAATTATCAACTTATGCCGACTTGTAATGTGAATTGTCATACTTTTGCAAGGTGAATCACCATTTTATAATGAAACACCAATTAGGATTAGAATAACATGCCTATAAATATGTGTAAGAGGGGTAGATATATCATCTTGAAAAATATATTTATCTTTTGATTTGTAAGGAGGAACCCCCCTCAAAATGACCTTTTATTCATATTTTTATTTAGTAAATTCATCCTATTATACTATCTTACTGAAATTATGAATTGCATTGTTTAAATTATATGTTTTTATTGCATTACGAATCTCTTGATATTTCATATTTTATTTCTATTTGTGGTAAAATCCCTTTTTAGATCTTCTAGGTTCCTAACACAATAACACCAACATGAAAACAATATTGGTATTAATTATGTACAAAAAAGGGACATGTTGCTATTGGATGTCCAAAGTTGAAGAAACATGTACTTAAATATTATCAAATATGTTGAATGATGGGTAATCATACTATCTATAAATGTCTAGTAGAAGGTGTTAGATAAAGAGGCATGCCTATTATACCTAAACTAGACTACCATAAATATGAATCAACAAATCCTTAGATTGAACACTATAAAGGAAAAGGATTTTTGGATGACATTAGATCAGATAATCAAAATAATACTAGGTCCTATGTCATTCAATAATAACATCAACCCATTTATTGACCCATTGAGAGTCCCAAAATACTTCCTTTCATAAATGATGTAGTTATCACATATATTACTATAGTGGTGATAACCTAGGGTCTAACTGATAACAATTATTTCCATAACTATAATAACCCATCATAGAATCAATATCGAAATAATCAAGGTAACATGCAAGGTAGAGGAGGAGGATAAATAGGTGGATACAATAACCAATTATGAGCATAAGCACGATTAAGTGCATATTATAATTTTGATGATATGTCACATCGATAATATGATTTTCCACAACCAAGACCATATATCAAATGCCATTACTACAACCAACACAATGACTATAACTATCAAGATTATCCTAAACTACTAACTGATATGCTAGAGAAATAAAGACTAGCCTGTACATCACCTAAAATCCTTACAACCATAAAATGATTAGTAAAAAATGAATAATACATCCAAGAACCTTAGGGATGACAAGCAATTTATTATGATATGATAAAAGAATGATAAGAGATAATGATTTTATCATTTTCTTTGATCAATATTGGATGCTAGGATGTCTTGATATATATATTTTTACTTGCAAGATGTGTATTCAAACCATAATATAATCTAAAAATGGTAGGGGATACCTCAACCTTGGTCCCTTAAGACACGAAGGAAAATAATAAGGGTTTTACCTAAACTTAGTTATGAGTAGCCCCACTTACACCCCAATCAAAGGTTACAAATAATAAAAATGTATGCCTACAATGCCTATAATTCTTATGTGCTATGATAATTCTCATATATGATTTTTTATGCTAATATAGATTGATGAAAATGATAAAGATTATGCTAGATGATACAATGCTAGATTATGCTAAAATGCTTTACTAATTATTTAAGAAAATAATCTAAATGATTTACATGAGTAATCTAAGATATACACAATACTAAATGATATGATAATGATATTAAATTCTAATTGACATGATAAAGATTGAATAATGTAAAGCTGATAAGATTTTATCATGAAATTAGTTTACATACTAAATGCAAATAATTATCTAAAATAATAAAATGACACAAAAGGATACAAAGCTCCTCCAAATTGCTCCAGGGTATTTGCTAAAATGCTAAAGAAATGTACTTAAGCTTTCAATTCATCATGAAAACCAAATATATAACATAATATAAAAATAATTGATCATAAATATATCTCAAACCATGAGAATATAGAGTGAGATCATGAAGCTTAAAGAGATGGTATGTTGACTTATCCTTCAAACCCTAAGAAAATATTCAAGAATGTGCTTAGTTGTTAAGATAAAAAATTCTTAGAATGCTCATAATATCATTAGTTAGAAGATTTATTGATGTTATATATATCAAAATGATGCTTGAAATGCTCATAAGTTTTGAAAGACTGTAGGGTCTGATAGAACGATAGATCGATTGGGATATGATTGCTTTTTATAATTTTGTTCAATGAATATGATTAAATTATAAATGATCATGATAATAATTATGTTTTGATTTTGAAAATATACCACTCTACTAAGATAAACATGTAATTTTAAGGTGTCTACAATTGCCCCTTTTTAAGTTGAGTTTTTTCATAAGAAACATTTAGCACAAAAATATAATATGATATGATTATGATATGCTTTGTTTATAATTATGATAATATTTGTTTCAACAAATGATAAATGATATTTTGTTGATAAAAATTATTTATGATTGTAGGCATGCAAACCTGCCAAATGTTGAGGAACGAGCATTAAGTATCCCAAACCATGGATCAATGTAAGATATCCTAGTTTATGGCAAAATGAGAAATTTGATTATGCTTGCATTATGAAAATGTTAAAGCTCTTGATGTGATCATATGTGTAAGTGTAAAATAAATGTTATGCTAATTTTATCTCATTTTATGGAAAATAAATAATACCAACTTTACCCTAATTTATGGAAAGTAAAGGAAAATGATAATTTTACCCAAATTTATGGGAAACAAAGGGTGATATGCTGATCAAAATGCTATATTTTCCCTATTTAATAAAAATCAAAGAGATAAATGATATGATAATGATAAATTTTCCCCAATTTATGGAAAGTAAAGGAATAACATATTGATTACATAAAAATTTACCAGGTAGTTGATGAGAGACAATGCAAAAATGGTTGCTAACATGTGAAATACAATCCTTGCCCTAGTTTATGGAAAACAAGGAAGAAGATAGAATGATAAGTCTTAATCCAATGATGTTCGAAATGATATGTTTCCAATATGATGGGATGTGTTATATTGATCCAATTTGAGAATATTTTGATATTTTTCCCCTCAAAAAATGGTTTGATGGTGAACAAAGTGAAGTCAACAAAGCATTAATTGACCATGATATAGATATGGAGATAAATGCTCAAAACGTTTCATATCACAAATATTTTACTTGATTTATTTTGATATTTTATTATGATATATGATATTCAATTTGTCTTGTGATATTTAAGATGTTACGATGTTAGATGCAAAAAGATAAACAAAGAGATCCAACTATGTCAAAGTCATCAATATTTATGCCATGAATATGTTTCCCTCAAAAACCATGATAGTCAAAAATTAATAGCCAACCTTAAATAATTTATTATATGTCTATCAAATGAAATATTGTGACCCAAGTGGTTGCATTCTCATGGGGAAGAGGACCATGGGTAGTGATAATGATAATGGGTTAAATAAAGCTCAAAAGATATATTCTTGTACTATTTTGATCTTGATGTAAGGCACACTTGATAAAACAAGCTCCTAAGTGATGATGATGTATAAATGATAAATTATTTTGATGATTTGATATTTTTTTATGTAATGTGATAATGATAAGCAATGATATATGTCACATGTTGTGATGTAAATGTATGTTCAAAATGATGTATATATAATGATATGTTATATATGCATGATGATGATGTTAATACGTGATGAGAAAGTCACTCATGATAGGGTAGGAGGTGAGTGAATGGTACTACCTAATATTTCCACTACTAGATAATATTAAAAGGAGCAGTAGTATTAGTATTGACTCCTAAAATGTCAAAAGGATGCAACATGTGTTGGTTAATATGAACAAGTGATGAATGTATAAATATCAAAATATAAGATAGTGATCATGTATTTATGCTCAATGATTTGATTCAAACAAGATGTGATGGATGAAATAGGATGAATTTAATAAGTGAAGAAAATAAATGATATTTTGACTATAATGATGTTGATTTTGAAATGCTTAATGATGATGATCATGTTGAATAATAAGATAATGTTGATAATGAAATACTTGATGATGATATTGAATCATAAGATAATGATAATTTTGAATATTTAGATAATGTTTATGTTGGATGAGAAGATAATGTTGGTGTTATAGCACAAGATGGTGATGTAGATATTGAAATGATTGAAGCATCATTTTTGATGAAAGTGTCAAATGGTATTGCTTTTCTTTTTGAATCATATGATAAAGATGGTAGAATAGCCACTCTTATTCCTGCTTGTTGGAAGAGATCTCTTTGCTTTTTATTTTGAACATACTTCTTTATCTCATCAACATGGAGAAAGCCCATAAAAACTTGATATGAAGTTAATACAACCTCATGATCAACTTGACTTGATAATGTTGATGTGGTACCCACTTGATTTATGTTATGTATAAGAAAAGGGTTTTGAAAGATCCTAAAACACTAATTTTGTGGTACGATTAGAAATCCTAATGTGACTTGTTCATTGTCAATCATGTCTTGGACTATATTTCTTAATCACATACACACATTCATTTCATGACCTTTTTACCTATGATAATTACAAAAATCATGTTCTTTGTACATAGTCTTATTAATGTATACAAATTTTCCTTAATTTCAAGCAATGTTATCATGCTTGCTTGAAGAAATATTTGAAAATGATTCTGCCAAAAGTAAATTTTTGAGATTTTCTAGGTGGTAAAGAACTACTTGATTATTGTATTGTCCTTGAGGTTGGGATTGTGATGTGCCTTGTGGGTTATTTCTTGATTGAGATATTTATTATGTCACTTGTATAATAGGTTATGCTTGTTTAAATTCAAAAGATACTTGATTATCTTATGGCTTTTGATAAGATGCATTGTTGTTATTTCCATCATTGTTGTGATGCTTTTGATTATTATCTTTCTTCTCAACTTGATACCACCTTGTTAGATTTTAACTTCTTCAATAAGCTTAGCTTGTATCAAGGCATCCTCAAATATTTAATGTTTTTGTATTTGTAAGAATTATGAGATATGCTTGTTACAAATTTAACTAAACAAGTTGATAAGTTCTTATTGAGGTAAATAATAAGGTATGCATGTTATTAATATTGTACATCTAGATACATAATATGTAATTGATTCATATCATAATTTTATCAAATTTGTAATATATGATCTTTTTATTATATTGATGGAGAAATGATCCAAAAATTGATTTTCTAATTTCTCAAAAATAATATATGCTATGTTGTGGCAAATTATTATACCAATCCAATGCTTTGTCCACAAGAGTCATTGGAAATGTTCTTAGCATTAAGATATCATCATTGATTATAAGATAACATGAATATTTAAACTATATTAAATGTTCACTTGGAAATTCCTTGCCCTTATAATTTCCCATTGTTGGCACTACAAACTTGTAAGGATACATCTTGATAGGAACCATTAGGTTGATTGGTTCATTGCATATTGTGTTGTAGGGAAATTTGGATTTTCCTTCGTTGTTGAATTTGATTTGCATTTCTTATAACCTCATAATAATCTTATCATTTATGCTTGGAGGTTGTAGGCTTATCATGATTGGTTGATTCATACCTTAATTTATTTACTCTTGATAGCCTTATTGATTATTTTTCCCCATTTGTTGATTCAATATTTGATTGGGAATAAAATTGCTCTATAGTACATAAGGTTGATGAGGTTGTTGAGGTATTTGATTGTTCCATCCTTGAATTCAATTTTGAAATTTATTTTACCCTTATTTGTGATGAGGGAATTTTTTATATCATGTGTACCTTTGATTAAGGTTAGGTACTTGATTTCAATTTGATTGATATGCTTAATGAGATTATGAAGCTTGATGATTGTGTATATAAGTTGGGATTGTTTGATGTGAGATTCATTGAGAATTTTTTTGATGAAATTTGCTTTCAATGTTATGATAGGATATTTGATTGGAATAATTTGTTTGACCAACTATAGAAACTTGTTATTTTTGAGATTGATTTTAAGATGTAAAATTTGATATCCTCAAGGATTTGGTAGTTTGATCTACCCCTTAGGCTTGTGTAATATTTTTATTAGATATGATTCTTGGATCACTTTGCACAATATTTTAGTTTTTGATTATGTTGTACCACTCTTTAAATAATTATTATTTTTCTAAATCAACATAATTTGGAGTACTTGATGATCTGGATTGATTTTGTATATATGATTATATTCTAAGAGTGAAATTAGTTTATTTTGCATATGATAAATGTTGATGAGGATTCATTTGAGATGATAATTTAGCTTGGAAAACTTGTGAAGATAATTATTGCATTTGTTGAGGTTAATTATAAGTGGTAACAATTAGTTATGAAAACTTTGATTGTGAAACCATTGAAGGTAATAATAGTTTTTATTCAATTGGAAATGGAACATTGAATTACCAAGTTTGATTATAACTTGGTGATTCTTATGTTTAATATTGAGGATCATAATGAAAGATTCCCCTTTATTATTAAGGAATTGGTATGATTTATAGGTTTTGATTTTGATATTGGTTAAAAAGAAATACCATTTGATGTTGAACAACATGGTCATTGATGAATTATTATCTTGATATTTGAGGAATATTTTGAAAAATACGATGTATTTAAAGAGATTGAGTAAATTATGGATCAATTGATGAGATAGGTCAAGATGAATGATGAGAAGATGAAGATTGTGGTCTTTTTGGTCTAGAGAATGGTTTGGATTTTATTCTTATTGTTACCTACCTCTAGCTTGAGCTCTAGTGTCAACCATTCTTATGAAAGGATCCATATCAATTTGCAAAGTACCAATAAATAAGTTTAAGAAAATATACAAAGAGCCTATAGTTTTGATTAAGTATTGGATTTAGTGTATGCAAATTAAAATACCAAGCATAAAATGTTCTTTCAAGATAGCAATCATATATGATATACCAATGGTGATAGATAGAAATGGTGATTATATGGATTAATTACTTTCACATTACTTTAGAGTTCAATTGGGACTCTTATCTTATTAATATAGATATTTTTTTTAAATTTTTTTCCCTCTTTTGTATTTTCCCCTAAAATCATACCTAGTCAAGAATTATTTGAGAAGAGACTCAATCTCCAGGGGAAGAAAATTTTTGACACCTAAAAGTGGTCCCCTTAACATGGTCCCACTTAGGTGCAACTTTACACACACATTTAATCATACTTTAGTCATATTTTACCTTATTATCATATGTTTCTCAGGTTGTGTTCTTATGTTTTATGTTAGGTACATCAGGATGACTTCAACCAATATTTAAGGGATCAAATAGTGAATCATGCCTAATATAAATGTAAGTATCTCTAACCTAGGGAAAGCATATCAAGATTATATCTTGATACCCGGTACCCTACACTTGGGTGTTTCTAAACACCACCCATTAAGATTGGAATCTTGTTATCACTTGAGTGAATATCTATTATCCACTTCCATGATCATATGGTTGGTTCAACTTATCATCATATATGCTTTCATCAATTCTTATTGGTGAACCTAATTCTTCAGGAATGTTCATGCCCATGCTGAGCTCTCAATGATTAGCACCCACCTTAGTGTTTCTTCTATAGTTGACCTTGGGGTTTGCATAGTAAGATTACTATTCTTTGATAATTTCATCTGTAATATCCTTGACCTTGACACACATAAGGAAACAAAAGTATTTATCTTTCACTTGATTCCTTTCTCTATAGTGCATGTAACTCATTTTACATCTTGACATCATTGTAATTTCATTATTTTGTTATTATACTATTGTATTCCCTTATTTATGTATGTTTATTTGAGTTAATTAGCTTAGATAAATCATATAATAAATGTTTATATATATATTTAGTTCATTTAGATTAAAACCCTATGTAATACAAAAACACATATCAACATATTGGCATACACCATTTATAGCATTTTCTTTCTCTTAATTAAGGTTAAAATATAAGTGCTCTTGAACCTACACATATTTTTACATCAAGAACCCTGGGGTTCTTGGTTGCATTTGATCAAATATTTTGTGAGTGTGATAAAAATGGAAAACATAACTCTCAAATACTTGACCAAATTGATAGCAATGCTTGAGTTTCAAGCTCTCATTATGAAAGCATCTACATTGGCAGTCTAGATTGTTAATTGGCCAAGCATGGATGCGCACATTAGCACATATGTTATCATCAATGTCAACACTAATAGTAGCATGAACGCTAAAAATCATGCATCCAATTTATGTACCTTCACAAATGAAGAATTCATACATGTTGAATCTCATGTTGCATAGCTGGGGAGAAAATTTGGAGTTGATGCAAATTAGATAGAAAATAAGGGTAACCCATTGAGTATGGAGATTCAAAATACACTCCTTGTTGATACAAATAAGGATCCTGAATTCAAAATATTTAATGGTGAGATTGATCCTATCACTCATCTTCAAGGTTTTGAATACATTATGAAGCTTAAATATGGGGTTAATGATCATTTAAAAGCAAATTATTTCCCTATGAGTTTAACTAGTGAAGCTTGCAAGTGGGTTCATATTTTGGAAACGGGTTCTATAATGTCATATTAGTAATTGAAGGATCAATTTAAGGCTCACTTCATATGCAATGTGAAGAAACCAGTTGATTTGACATATTTGATCCATTGCAAGAAAGGCCAAACAAAGAGATTGGACAAGTTCGCTCCTAGATACATCAAGCTTTAGAGTTCCATTGAACAAAAGGTGGAAGAGAGTTTCATTGAAAAGGTATTCCTTGAAAACATTCATCTTGTTCTTGGTGAAAAGGGGCTTGAATATGTTAACGGTTCATTTATGCATATGGTTCATTTGCTTATTGGGAAAGAATAATCCTTAGTAAGGCCTAATTTGCTAAAGTATACATTATCCTCCTCCAACAAAGACAATGGTAGGAAGCCCTATAACAAAAAGGATGATAATTCAATTAATGCAATTGAACCATCTCACCAAGATAAACCTAAAGATGGAAAATCAACCAAAGAAATGTATCCAATACTGGTAAACCCTAACCAAATATTTAAAGAGTTTCTAGAGAAGGTTTTAATCAAATGAATTCAAGGAAAATAATATGGAGCCAATGATGAGAAGCCTAGTTGGTATAGGGAAACTCAATTATGCAAATATCATTAAATCAAAGGGAATAATACAATAGGTTGTTATGTTTTAAGAAATAAGTTAAAATAATTGTTGGATAGTGATACAATTTCATATGAAAATGAGATGCTCAAAGTAAAAAATTAGGATCTACAACTTTCATCAATATGATGAATATGATTGTATATGATGATAATGGTGAAGCTATTAAGTTTGATGATGAATTAAATCCAAAAGTAGATTTAGATGTAGGTTTATATTTGGAAAAAACATGCAATGGAGCCATGAGATCAAAGAAAGGTATTCCTAACCGAATTTCTACTACAAAAGAGGTACATTCTAAAACTTCTCTCAAGGAAAAGAGGAAAGATAAATGCAAAAAGAGTATTCTACAAAATCTTAAACATACAAATGCTAAAATCAATTTGCTTGAATTATTTGAATAATTTAAAGAGCATAGACAAGCATTGTTTCAACTTCTTACTGACATTGATATTGATACAAATATTTGTACTAGTTTATAAGTAGGAATGATTGGTTGTTTCAAGAATGCTATCATATTTAATAAGGATGAAATTCCTAGTGATGATATCATTGATAAGTGCTTGCCAATATATATATGGGTAAAGCTATTAGGAAAAATAGTCTAACATGGATTTGTAGATGGTAGTGCAAGTTCAAATATTTGCTCCATTGATTTCCTAAAGAAGTTTGGTGATAAGTTGATACCAAAATTTGTACAAAAGAAGTACAAGATCAAAAGTTATGATAGTGATAGCAAAGCATGTGCTGGACATATCAGGTTGCCTATTAAGTTGAGACCAAAGACAATGGAAGTTATGACTTATGTTCTAAATAAGAAGCTTCCTTATGATATCCTTCTTAAGAGACCATGGATACATCCAATGAGGTGTGTACCATATACATTATATAGATTGATTAAATTTAACCATGATGGATAGGAATATGTATTTGAAGTAGTGGAAGAAAATCCAAACATGATTGCACAAGTTGGAAATATTATAGTTCCATATAGAAATGTTGAAATACATGAGGAAAATGAGGAAGATAGCGAGGAAGATGAAGATGATAGTGACACTATGTAGCTTTATAAAGAGACAAGTGTTGGCACATATGTTGTTGGTCAGAAGGTTAAAGAAGACATAAGAAAATTAGCCAAACATTATAAACTAAGGATGACCAATGTCCATATCAACATCAACGTTCACACTCACCAAAGTGCTCTCACTACCCTCATTGCTGCAAATGCAATCAATATTAGAAGAGGATGATGTCAAGATGATATTGTACAATACCAACACTTTCGAATCAAAATCAAAACTAGATACAAATAGCAACAAGGTGGCAACCTATGTTGAGCTTAACAAAAAGATAAGATAGATGAGGTGTCATGCACCATTAATACCATAGTATATGAAATACAAAAGGTACAAAGGTAAAGGCCTTAATAGAAATGAACAGAGAATTGAAGAATTCTTATGAAGATATTTGAGTCAAATGAAGGGAAAAGTAGCATAGGGAAAAATAAGGAAAATTAGAGAAACCTAATCTCATACAATAGTGATGAAGAGTTTGGTACATAATCAGAATTGCGATGAATCAATATGGTTGAGTTGGCATCAAAAATCAAGGGAAAATCTCTAAACAAGGATAATACCAACATTAATCTTAGCATTTGCATTGAGGAAATAGATCATGATTCCTCTTACCCCATGCTTGATATGATAGTTTCTAGGTCTATTTATGTGTTTGAAATGGATGATGCACTTATACACATGCTGGGGGCATGATCAGAGTTCAAAGCATTCCATACCAAGAGATAAGGCATGGTTTATTACCATCCTAATGCTTATTTCAAAGAGGATATGGAGGATATAATAGGTTCTTCCCTGCTACACTAACCCACCTTGTTCTTTCATTGCATCAAGTAGGTTAGGTAGTTAGGGTATGTGTATGTGTGTGTGTGTGTGTCATATTCTTGCTATCTTGTGATAATAAGATTAGGGGCATTGCCTAACCTTCCTCAACCTAGTGATGAGATACCATGGTTGAATGAGCCTCCTATTGAGATCAACATTGGTACAAAGGAAGTGCCAAGATTATTTAGATTGTAATAAGAATCCTTGGGGAAGATAAGCAAATGTATCATCATTTCTTAACAAAGTTTAAGGACATGTTTACTTGGGAATACAACGACATGACAAGATTGGATCCAACCTTCATGACTCACAATTTGGTGGTACAAGAAGGTGCCAAGCCTGTACAACTTAAAAGAAGACCAAGACATCCAAAGAACTCTTTGATAGTCAAAATAGATATTGATAAATATCAGAAAGTAGGATTCATTGAGCCCATTGATTATTCACCTTGGTTAGCTAACATCATTCCATATTTGAAACCAAATGAAGAAATCAGATGTTGCACATATTTCAAAGATTTAAACAAGGTGTGTCCAAAGGACAACTTTTAATTATTGCACATTGACATAATTATGGATTCTACAATAGGACATGAGATATTATCATTCATGGATGGTTTCTCAGGATACAATAAAATTAGAATAAAAAAAAGAGGGCCAACATAAGATAACCTTCACCACACCTTGGGGAACATTTTATTTGGTAGTCATGCCCTTTGGCCTCAAAACTGTTAATTATTCATAAATCAATTGAAGTATATGTTGATTATATTATTGATTAATCAACTACAAAGGAAAATCATTAGAGGACTTAAGAGTCATTTTTGAAAGGATGAGACAATTTAATTTGAAGCTAAATCCTAAGGAATGTATTTTTGAGGTATCTAGTGGCAAGTTGCTTGGTTACATCATATCTAGGATAGGCATAGAGATAGATCCTAAAAGGTCAAAGCTATTATGGATATACCTCCATAAAGAAGAATTAGACAATTCAGAAGTCTTCAAGGAAACTTACAAGTGGTTAATAGGTTCATGGCTCAATTAGTAGATAGAATGACTCCATTCTCTTACTTTCTTAAGAAGGATAATTAATTTATATGGAAAAAAGAGTATCAAAAGGCATTTGAAGACACCAAGAGTTACTTGCTTAACCTTCCTATTTTGTAGCCAATTGATCATAACAAGCCTCTATACTTGTACATCTTAGCTACAACCAATACTATTGAGATAGTCCTTGTCCAACTTGATAATGAAAATAGGGAGAGGGTTGTGTACTATTTATCCAAGATAATATAGAATGCAAATCAAGTACACACCAATCAAGAAGTTGTGTTATGCCATAGTCTACAAAACTCAAAAATTGAGGCACTACATGATCACCAACACTACCTTCATTATGGCTCAAGCTGATCGACTAAGGTATTTATTGTCAAAACCATAATTTCAAGGAAGACTAGCCAAATGGATAATGAAACTCCAAGAGTTCGATCTCCTTTACACATGCCAAAATGTAGTCAAGGGATATATTATAGCCAATATATTTACAACAACACCACGTGATGAAAATAGTAACAAAAATGAGCTTGTGGAACTAGTTGAGCAATGTGAGGATAAGACATGAATGTTATTCTTTGATGGATCCAAATGTTTGCAAGGGTATGGGGTAGGAATTATGCTAGTATCTCCTGATAGTGATATGATTCCTATGGCCTACAATTTGAATTTTGAATGCATAAACAACATGGATGAGTATGAGGCTTTAGTATTAGAATTAAAGGAAGTAGTCGATCTTGGAGTAAATAAGCTCAAAGTTTATGGTGACTCCTATCTTATCATTAATCATATCAATGATGCTTACAACATAAAAGATGAGAAATTACAACCATATAGACACCTAATAGCTACAATGGTTCAAAGGTGCTTCACATAGATTCAATTTGAGAACATTTCAAGGAATAATAATAGATTTATAGATTCTATGGCCAATGTTGCTTCAGTAACACCTATCTCAGTTGAATATGAGGAAACCATTATCAAAATATATAACCTTAGATATTTTTCCTTTCTGGATGATGATGAATTTTAAGGGTTCTTCAATAACGCATCATTTATAGGTGTTATTCTCCCATTGTATGCATGGTATGCTTATATCTACAACTACCTCAAGTAAGGAAAGATTCTAGTTGCATATCATTCCAAGTTCCTCAAATGAAGGCTGAAACACATGGCTAAAAAGTATGTCATTATTGGTGATATTCTTTACAAAAGGTCATTTGATGGTACTTTTCTTAGATGTCTAAATGAAACTAAAGAAGATAAGTCTATGGAATAAGTACATGATAGAATACATGGAGGTCATTTCAATGGTAAATCCATTTATCATAAGCTCTTAAGACTAGGTTGTTATTGGCCAAATCTAGAAAAGGATTGCATTTTTCATGTTTAGAAATATGAAAAATATCAAAAGCATGCTAACTTGAAATAGGCTCCTTCAAGTGAATTAGCCACAATAATATCACCTTGGCCTTTTTCTACCTGGGCCTTGGATTTAATTGGAGTTATCAATCCTAAATATAGTGAGGGACACAAATTTATCTTAGTTTCTACAAAATACTTCAAAAAATGGGTAGAGGCTATACCTTTGAGATCCTCCAAAGGTCCTTAAACAAGTCAAGGAATTTTGTAAAAGTTTCAAGATCAAACAAAGGTTCTCATCAACTTGCTATCCATAAGTTAATGGACAAGCAAAAGCAACTAACAAGAATATTTTCAATATCTTATGTAATACAATCAAGAAAAATCACATAGATTGGCATTCACAACTTATATATGCATTATGGGCATACATAACAAGCTAATATTCTTGCTTCAAAATATATCATTTGTCACATGTACTTGTGCATATATCATTTTATAATCCCTTACCTTTACATTCATATTTGTAATTCAATCATATCATGCTTCGTTATTTGGTTAGCTTAACATATCCTTTTTGGGTGGACGTTAAATAACCATCATTATTTTTCATTATTTGGTTGGGACTAAACCAACCATTTTTCAGGTTATCCTGGTGATTGATACTAAACTAATCACCAATCTAATTTCCACATTATCATTGGTACTATAATAATGCATGATTAGGAAATATTCAAACCAATCATACCCTAAATCACATCTATGAATGGGGCATGTACGTCATGATGATGAGTAACATATCACATAACATGGTGGAGAAATATTCAAACCAACCATGTCTCTAAGTCACCTTTGTTGGTTGGGTCTCAACTAACCTTCATATTTGAGTCATCTTTTTTGGTTGGGTCTCAACTAACCATCACCATGTAATTCTTCTTGATTCATATGTTGCATATAGGAATGGGGAATGTACCTTATGATAATGTTAGAATATATAGTTCTGATTGTAAATGTTCCATCGAGGAATGAGACATGTACCTCATGACTGTGTTAGCATATATGTTCTGATTGCATGTGTTCCATATAAGAATGGGGCATGTACCCCATGAAGATGTGGATACACCTTTATCATAATTTCATATGTAGGCATCTAAGAATGAAACATTGAATATTTCCATATTTGATGTTTTCAAGATGATGTATGCATATTATATTTATTTAATCCTTGTTCCATTATTGCTTTATCAATTGTGATAAAATGCTATAATGTTCTCTCTTACTATCACAGCATTAAGGTGCTCAACATATGGTTTCTACATGAATCATGTGATTAGATTCACTGCAAAGGAAATATCTATCCTAGAAATAGTTAAATACAGAAGAATACTAATTAATTGCCTATAAGAGGTAGCATTAGCCAATAGAGATTTGGAGCTCAGAGAAATAGTGATTCTAGGAGAGACTAGGATCACAACATATCTACACTCTTCCATTCCAATGGGTCAATAATATAGATGGTTCTACAATGGTTCAACTACTTAACCATTTTAACATATAGTTTTTACAATACAATCATTAACCAAAAAATGGTTTCTTTGTACAAGAGTAGTCATTCAACAACATGTTGATATGATGAGCTTGCATACCCGAAGTAACCTACAATCTTAAGAAGAACCTGTAAGCTACAAGCAGCTCATAAACAAAATTAATTAGATACATCAGATACACTCATATAAGATAAATTTCATCCATAAATGGATCAAATGTACCAAGTCATCACATATGCACAACATCAAAGTGATGTAAATGCAATCTCAACAAAACAAAATTGAGTTTTGATTTTTTTGTTTGTTTATTTTAGATCATTATTTTGTATTTATTGAGGGTATATAAGGGTGTCATCACATTATAATATTTCATAATTTAATTCTCCCCCTTGATGAAAACTTAATCAAATAAATACTTATTTTACCATGTTATCTTAACCATATCATAAACGATTAAATGCCATCTTAACTACCACCAAGTCAATATTTTCAAAGGCATAACCACTTGACTAAGTCAAGATTTACAAGCCATAAATGCCAACATGACTAAACACAAAGATAATATTTACAAAATAAATCATAAGCTACATACATGAGTTCTTATCTATTTATAAACATGTTGATTTGGAGGTTTAAGTTATCCTTCAACAATATTGTAGCATAGATGAAGAACAAACCATAAAATACCATCTTAACTACCATGTCAAGATGCACAAGCCACAAAATGACAACTATACTATACTACTAGTAAAGATGTATATAGTAAAATTTGGTATCATTAATCCATCAACATGGATTCAAATTTCATTAAATAATTGCAATTTTGGAGAAGGGTGAACCTTTTTAACCAATCCAACAATGTGCAAACAATTCATCATCATAGATATAACTTCCCAACATCAAAGTAAAAATATGTAAAATAGTGCACTATAATTCATCACAAAGATGCCAAGCCAATACTTATAGTGCACCACAAATTCAAGCATATTTTTGAATTCTTTTTGAGTTATCACTTGATGGAATTTAAGTATTCCATATAACCAAGACCATCTTGAAGTTTCTCCAACAAATCTACCATTCATCCATCTAGCAAAGCAAGAAATAATCACACAAAAAATTCACACATCATGTATAGTGGTTTCTCCATTTCTTGGGAGTATATCCACTTTGAACCATCAATCTATTACTTCTCTCAAGATAACTCTCCTACAAATCCTCAACAAATCTCTTACATGAGTATTCCTACAACTCTATAGATAAGCATTACCATGCTTGATCAAGTTACATGATGAGAGGAGTACCTCTCTATTTATAAGAACTAATCCATCCTTTAACCTTCCTTTTACCTAAGGGTAAGGTTAAAGTTGTTTCTATATTTATCCTCTTTCTATATTTATTCCTCTTTCTATTTTTATTCTCTTAATGCTTTAAGGTATTTAAAGATAATTTAAGCATTAAGTGAATTTACTTAAGTGAATTTACATTAAAGAGAAATATTACATAATAAATAGTACATAATATTACATTACAATTTCCAACATAACACCCTTCTTATTTTCCTTGGGGTCTTAATACACCTATGGTTGGTCTATCAACTATTGATCGACATCCAATTAGTGTCACTAATCAAGTTTTTATAGACTGATTAAAAAATATACGTCTTGTAAAATAAGTTAAACATATTAGAAACTACAATGATTGAGTGATAATTGGAGCACTTGGGTCATATCTATTACCACTTTGTATTCTCTAGTTTAATTTGATTATTTATTACATATTAAGATTACCTTTGCATTGTGGTGAATTAGTCAAATTCTATCATACTTGGTGGGGTGGGGTTCTTGCGTACATTTGGGGTGGAAATTAACTTTGCATTCTCATTTAGTATTTGTGGTACATAATATCTCTTGCATTACTAATCACTTGAGCCTAGGAACATCAAGGTACTTAGATTTTTCTCCCCAAGGCCCTTACACTTGTAAGTTATGCCCAAGGTGATCACACACATGGAGCACTAAATATGTAATACAATAATGAAAGTACATTGAAGTCAACATATAAAATAAGATACACACACTAAAGAGAAAGGAATCAAGTGAAAGATAAATACTTATGTTTCCTTACCTATGTCAAGATTGAGGATATGATGAATGAACTTATCAAAGAATAGTGATCTTGTTGTGTGAACCCCAAGGCCAATTGCAGAAGAAACACCAGCATGGAAATTAATCATTGAGAGCTCAGTATGACTATAAACACTAACATAAGCATGAATGTCCTTGAAGAATGAGGGTCATTAACAAGGATCGATGACATCAAAGATAATAATAAGTCAAATCGAGCATATGATCATAAAAGTGGATAAACAATATTCACTCAAGTGATAATAAGATTCCAATCTTAATGGGTGGTGTTTAGAAACACCCAAGAGTAGGGTATTGGCTATCGATATGTAATCTTGATATGATTTCCCTAGGTTAGAGATACTTACATTTATATCAGGCATGATTGACCATTTGACCCCTTGAATATTGGTTGAAGGCATTCTAGTGTACCTAACATAAAACATAAGAACACAACCTAAGAAATATATGATAATAAGATAAAATATGACTAAAGTGTGATTAAATACGATTAAATGTACGTGTAAAGTTGCACCTAAGTGGGACTATGTTAAGGGGATCACTTTCAAGTGTCAACAGATTCCCCCCTTTATAAGTATAAGTTAATTGAATCTTGAAATCACATTATGCTTGCAAAGGAAGTAAAAGTAAAGAGAAGAAAATTTTTAGAATTCCTTGATTTAGCTATTCAGATCATCAAGTATTTGATGATGTATATTTTCTACTCTTTACCTTGGTTATGTGATGTAATGGCTTGCAT
>Ga0181464_1000215_pt1 | contig 21236 bp, 13 predicted proteins | sample InSIn2gowninarea_FD_119074 | JGI IMG/M metagenome (GOLD analysis project Ga0181464, IMG submission 119074) | Clean room microbial communities from NASA Spacecraft Assembly Facility at Jet Propulsion Laboratory, Pasadena, California, USA -... ...
TCTTTATAAAAAAAAAAAGAATATCATGGGAAAATTTGACAATTCAAAATGTTTAAGAACACATGGGAGTTTTTTTATTTTTTATTTTTATATATACATAATTTGACAAGTCAAAATGCTTAACAGGACAAGATAGGGCATTACAACATCTTTATGTAATTATTTTATGTCAAAAGTTTAACAAGACAAGACAAAGCATTACAACATCTCTTCGATACTGGGCTGGAGAGCCCTCTCGACACAACCAATATATTTAACATTGTAATAAACTAGTAGATTTAACACTTTGTTGATAAACCATGTGCTCAAGTATATTGTACATTTTGTTGACGTACCATGTACTTATATTATGTTTTTTAAGCTAGTAATGTTTCTTTGCCATCTATTAAGAAAAATGAAGTTGATGAGGATTTGGTTGAGTTTATTGTGTTTGTGTAATATCCCTTTGATGTTACATAAAAATATATTTAATTTAGTATATGTCTTACAGTTTCATCAAGAATTAGTTACGAAACACCTTTTAACGCACGTAAAACTGAATTGTCTCAGGAACAAAAAAGTGAAGGAGGGTTTGTAAAGAAAGCAAATGAGCATCTTAGTCTACTCACTTGGTTACTGTCGTCGAGTCTTTCATTTTTATGCAGGAAATGTTGCTGCATTCTTTCAAAGAACTACTGATCAAGATGAGGCTACAAAGCATACTGTTGGCCTTGCGATGATCATAGTTCCAGACAATGTTTCATGCACAATGTTTCATGCACTTTAGTTCCAGCAAATGAGAAGGTGATGTTGAATGAGATGGTGATGAAGGAAAGTAGAGCTCTGCGAGAGGTGGGTGGTTCCAACATCATTACCACATCTCTAGAAATCTTGGTAGAATAAATCCTGTTGCCCTTTGTTTGAATGAGATATCTCTGTGTAGCCTATTTAAAGGCATAAAAGTCCATGTAGGTTAATTTTCTCTATCTAAGGTGAAGCATGAACTTTACTTCGATGTGTGTTCATTGGTATCTCCCGTATGATACTTATGAATATATTTTTGAAAAAAATTATGAAAAAATAAATATTTTTAGAGTTTCATATATATCATGCAAAATAAAATTTAAAAAATATAAGGATAGTGATGAATGTATATTCCAAAATCATCTCCAGTAACCTATTCATTTTCTTGCACTAAATTTATTTTTGATAAATTTTTCCATTGTTTAAATTTATTTGTAATATGGGATTTAGTTTCAATCAAATTAACTTAAATTTTTATAAAATTTTGAAATTAAAATTTTATGAAATTAAAATAGAAAATGAAAAAGTTAATTAAATTATTTTATTTTATTTTATATGTTTTCAAATGAACTTTTATTTAAATTTATAAGCATACTTTAATTTGAAATAATTTGATAAAAACAATTAAAATAAAAATTAAAGTTATATTAATAAATATTTTCATTTTAAAAATAAAACTAGCCTAGATCCATCTTAATTCTGGACCTACCAAGCTTTAAGAGGGGTTAAATCTCTTGAAGTGAAAACATTTTTTTAGAGTGAAAAGAGATGTCATCCCTCTCGGCACTTGGTAGATCTGGGTCGTGATGGATCTAAGTTCGTTTATTAAAATGCTTGCTCAACACTTTACAATACTTATTAACCAACTAGATTAGAGTAATCACACTTAAAAAATCAAAAAACAAAAAACAAAATATAATCTTATTATTTTCATATGTAACAAACATAAACAAGGGTTCTCCCTATAGCTTAGTTGGTTATCTAAGCATTCTTTGGTCGTGAAACTATTAGAAGTCATGAATCCAAACCCACTAATAGTTGCTGCTAGTACCTTGAGAGCCAAATTTATCACTACCCAACGGTCTACACCAAAGCAATCACGAAGATCTATCCCCTAATTTGAGAAATAAAAAACCAATGCATAATTTATATTCAATGTCAATATACACTCGCTAATAACATTGGCTAATGATTGTCTAACCAATCATAGGTTTCTTTACTTTTTTACTTACCACAATCATAGCAACCATAATGTTTAGTTGACTATAGTTAAATAAATTGTTTTTTTCCACATATTCTTGCATTTACTCATTTTCCCAACTTTATTTATGTTTGGCTCGAGCCTAGTTCCAAGGGTGTGTCCATGGGCTTAGATCTCCAACATACTTGTTCATGTATAAATAATAATACATGAATTCTAAGTTTGATATCTTTAAGATTTATTTTACACTTGTGTTCAGCTTTGTAATTACTTTTGGATTTCTACCTAATGTGATTAGAACATCTCTATAAAAACAAAACAAGTAACAACACACTTAACCTTATCTCTTGCATGGATCAAATTCTTCCACTTAAATTTGAGCTTTCCAAAGTGTTTGTATGTATGAGAATATCATACTCTTTCCGCTTCCTTTAGAAGATTCCATCAACCTAGATACAAATTCTCTCCAACCATATATGCTTAGGCTTATACCTTCCTAAAGTGATGATCCATGCATAGAAGACTTTGGTAGTTCCTCCAAAATGAGCACTCTCAAAAACAATCATCACTTCCAGGGATGGAAGTTGACAGGAAAATTTCTCGTCATGGGGTGATTTTCTCGTCAAATACTTTTAAAAAATTTGCAAAACCATCAAGATTTTTTTGTTGAAATTGTGAAGATGGGTGAGAAGGTGTGAAAACTGTCAAGTTTGACATGTGAGTCTATTTTGAAATTCCAACACTAATCACTTCTTTGTTTTAACCTATCATGACTACTCAAACTAGTAAAGTCATAACTAGTAAGTGTTAGTCTAACACCTCACCTCTTGAGCTTGTTGATGGCATTTTAATGGCCTGATTAACAATTAGTCATCCCACATTTAGGAAATCTTAGAGAAACACCAACTCTAACAGTATTGCAATGGTGTCCATTGTTCCCACTAATGTAAAGGTCTCCTCAATCTATTCTTCATTTCCATCTCTGTCCTTTACAAACTAGTATGCTTTTGTGCGTCTCTATAGTGCCATTAGATTTAAACTTGATTTTGAAATTACTTCCTTTTCTCTAAGAGTTTGTGACAGTTTCCATGTTTGATTCTAGTGAATGGGATCTATCTGTACTTTGATAGCTTTTTCAATTGGAACTTTATTATTTCCTTCTCATGTGTATGTGCCTCAATATAATTAGTGGCCATTAAAAGAAAGTTTAAAATTAGTTGCTTCTGGACTCAAACACTGCTCTTGAGTTGTTATTCTTCTGCATATTTCTGGATAGGATTTTTCTTATGATTTCGAGTTCTCCATCTTGGATTTTTTTTGGATCAAGCTATATCTTTTCTAGTAAATATTAAGCACCATGCACTAATTCAACCATTGGTTTGCTGCTTTTTCATCTTGTCCCTTGGATGAGAATAAGGTGACATTCAATGGACAGGATGAAAAAACAGTAAGCCAATGATTGGCTTAGTGCATGATGCATAATATTTGTCATGTCTCTTTTTTTGCATCATTTTTTATAGAATCTTACTTATGATTCCAAGTTCTCCATCTTGCATGCCTTTGTGGATCAAGCTATATAAATTTCTAGAGCCACTTATCCTCCTTTTTGTCTCATTATGTTTTCATTCTGCCATTTTCCAATTTAGAAATTAGAATTATAATTTTGCTATTGTCCAATTGAGAAATTACAATTATGAATTTGTGCTCCTCAACATCCAAAATTATGTAAGCTTTTGATTTTTAACAGTAAAAAGGAAACAATTGCATGACATACATGAAACCTTGTGCCACTTGTCCTCAAGCATGAGCATACTCAATGCTTCAAAACACACACAGATGCCCCATAAATGGTTTCCTACCACTCCATATCTAGTTTAGTTTCTTATATGAAACTGTGTTGGTAAGATTCTACAAACACACAGATGCCTCATAGATGGTTTCCTGCCATTACATAGCTAATTCCATATAATTATCTTACATTTTAGCATGTTACAAACTACCCTCTATGACTTAATTCAAGACTACCATCAAAATGCTTTGTCATAACTAGGGTGCACTCAACTTTAGAGGACACTTCCGAAGATTTAGGAAGAACTTCTTCAGAACCACCAAAACATATACTTTTTAAACCTAAATCATCACCACCATCAAAAAATAGTTGTCATACCTTCAGATACAGTCTACATTCTCTACAATTTCCAAAACCTCATCCTCCATGGAATTATTACCAAAACCTTCTAAAGTTGTTTCAGAATTCAAACCCCCAGTCTCCTAAGGCTCTTAAATAGATTCCAATCTCTAGAAGCCCTAATCATAGAATGTACCTTCCCTTGTTATTATGCAAGTATTACATCATGTGCCATTGCCCATCAATGTGTAAAAATTTTAGAATATGCAATATTCTTATAAGCATAGTTATGAGATTGTAAATCCACTCAAGCATCATCACTCTAATCAACTTCAAGTCTCCTAGACAAATGTTGAATCTCGTCAGCAACTAGTTTAAAAACCCTAACATCCTCATCAATGCTCTCGACTGCCTCCATTGAGGTCATTTCACCATCAGCCACAGATGAGGATGCACCCACATCTAATTCATCAAGGAAATCAACAAAAACCTCAGAGATCTTCCCTCGATTGCCTCCACAAACACACCCACATTTGCTTTTCGACTCATCTTCCTCCTCCAACACTCTTTCCACAAAATTTCCACCATAATCAGATGCATTCCATTGGGTTTTCACAATACCCTCTAGATTCCCATTAAACTATGTTGCACGGGTTCGCGAACCCAGGGTTTGGGTTCTCGAACTCGTCCCAAGTTCTCGTCCCCAAACCAGATTCTAGTACGGGTTCTTCTGAGAAGATCCCATAATAACCGAGTTCTTCTATGAATAATTGGGTTCTCCTTTAAAAAAATTAGGTTTTTTTGTCTTGACGGGTACGGAGAACCCTGATGATGGGTACTTGGAACCCCAAAATTGGGTTCTTTGGGGTTCATTTTAGTTTTTATTTTAAAATTTGTAATTAATTTAATGGGCTTCCCCTAATATTCTAGGTAGCTAGTTCTTCATCTTGCAAGAGGAATTGAAGTACTTATGCCTTTATCCATTTAGTAAAGATAAATAGGTTGGGCTCAAAGAAGGCAAAGAACTTAGTGTACATTCATAGCACACTTCGTCTCATATCTCGAAAAGACCCTAGGTACAATGAGGGTCCTTTCATGAAATGGGACCAATACACAGATGATTTTATGTGTGTGGACGAGGAGATACAACCAGATGGCCTTATTGAGCTACCTCCAATTTCTATGGATGAGAAGAAACCTCAAGATGAGAGTGATTACTACCTAGAGAGCATGCTAACTAAAAATCTGTGTGATGCTGATGACATGGATGTTGATGACTATTAGAGAATATAGTGCAAAGTAATGTTATGATGATTCTATGTGACTTGATAACAATTTGTGAAGTCTTTTTACTTTTCTTATCAGATTATACTTCTTCTTCTTCTTTTTAGTGCATATGTGTGTGCTTCATCAAACTGCTACCAAAAAAAATAACAAGAACACAGAATTTGGCTCTCTACCAGGGTCAAACCCCCTCCACTCTTGCGAGGAAACCCCTTTGTAAGATTTCTCTTATTGAAGCTTCTTATTTGAACAACTATGAAACCCTAGACCTTTGGCTAGGATATCCTCCAAGCATAGGTCAAATCCTTCCTCCTTTTGCACTATCATTTCCAGCACATCTTCTGGCACTTCTTCCAACACTTTTTCTTCCAACGCTTTGTCTTCTATGTTAGGAAACCCTAGAATATTAGGGATTCTTTACTTCATTATAGATAGAGGCTTCTTCACTTTTATTTGGATACCTTGTAGGCCTAGGTATACCTCTATTCATGCTACTTCCTTAAACTTTTGTAAAATTTGTAAGTGTTGTCTTGTTGCACGTGTGAAAAGGAGCCCAAAATAGTCCGTTTATTCTTCATTGACCCTTTCTTCCCTCCTTGTTGATGGGAGAGGCCTTGTAGGCCTAATTTGCATTAAAAAATATTGTGATATGATGACCTGCACTTTTCTTCTCCTATAGTCATGGACAGACCCTTTCCCTTTGCATGTGTAGTTGTAGGTTCACCCTATAAATAGTCTTCATTTCTCCTTTCCTTCGCTGCCCTCACAAGCCTTCTTTTCCTCCTTCGTTGATCTTCTTTTCTTACCCTCACATATTTCAGAGTGAGATGATGTCCTTTTGAGGAGTGAACAGCCTCTATCAATAGAGGTATGTCCCTCCTATTCAAGCCAACATGACTGTCCTTAAAGCCAACTTGAAAGTTTGCTCTTAAATTCATTTTTATTCATTATTTGTTGTGTGTAGACTTCGTCACTGCTAGGAGAGGATTTGACCATGCTTGTAGGTGTTCCCATGACCTTGTATGTTGACTTACATGATGTAACAAGCCCTCAAACAGTCTTATCATGATTACATTTTGACTTTGACTCTCTAGAAGCACTTCAAAATGTCCTTGACCTATTTTCAATGAGCAAGAAACTCATTGACAAATAATACAAAAATAAATTATCTTTTCTTAAATAAGTACAAATATCAAAATTACATTTATGAAGACCTAGCCTAGTTACATTTCCTTCAACACTCCCTCTTAACTAGGGAGGTGTTCATACAACATTACAAGGTGTTTGGAAATTTTCAATCTTGAATAATTCACATAATAAAAATTGGATTTGCAATTCATTTGTTATAGCATCATTTTCATCAACATTGGCATAGTGAAAGGCCTTGACTAACAACTCCATCTCTTTATGAGACCATGAGCTACAATGCTAGGGAGACCAATTATTTATAGACACCTTCATCATTGTCTCTCAAGGTACATACCCACCCGGGTGTTCACCGAGTATGACCTTCTAGGACTATTCTTATCTTGGGTTCCCAACCTCAAAGAATATTGATCCTCTTGCCTACTCTTGTCTTGGATTCCCTACACATCCTCAAAGAGTATCGAATGCCAGATGATTACCTAATCCTCCCATTCTTTCTTCCCAAGTGAAGACAAGAATGTTGTATCTATCTTGTGTCTGCATTTCCATTCATGGCCTTCATCTAGACTTACATTGTTAGTCCTGGTCTAGTGCATGACCCATGAAATGGAAAACACAATTGTCACTCCTTTGTAATCAGGGGTGATCCAAAAAATCCCTCTTGATAAGGGACTTGTCAGAGCTCCCTCTTAACTGGGGACTCTTTCCTTCATCAACAGCTTTTTCTTAGTGGGTCCTTCAGCTGCTTGATCTCCTTCCTTTCTTGATGTCATGAATTCTTTGTTCGAACTTCTTCTATGTAGGGCACCATCCATCGATCACTTTCCTTCCTAGTTTGTAATGTCTTGCTTCCTTTGTGGAAAGTGGATTTCACGTCATTCATTAGGTTTTCTTGTCATCCTATCTACTCTTTTGTCATCTTGTCCTTGCTTTAGAATATTCTTCTCATGGATGCTTCGATGTACTTGCTAGGTTACATGCTTTGACCTAGTAGCCCACCATGACTTCATCCTGATATTGCTTCAATATTTCTTTTTCTTTTGTTTGATAGCTTCTTCATCACAACATCCATATATAGTAGAATCATTTATCTGCTCCTTTTGTATCTTCAAGGCCTTCAAAGGTGTCAAGGGTCCTTTCTTATGTTGTTAGAGTTGTCCTGCCTTCTTTCGAGAGATGTCTTATCAAGGCATTTTGTCAAATAGTGATCCTTGGTATTCATGGTGTTCTTCACATGCTTGATCTATTTCTTTATTTTCTTCTCCTCATATAGATAGGTCAACAATCTAATGCTTCTTGTGATAGCATTCCTTCATCGCTTGCTTTCTGTACTTGTGAGCATTTCTTCTTGCTTCTTAGTCAGCAATCTTATTGATTCGGACTTAAACAGAAACGCAACAAATTATAGGGATAACCATAAACACATATATGTAGTGGAAATAATACTTCATTTCATTAATGTAAAAATACTGAAATATGCTTACAAACAGTAATGGAAATAAACCAGCTAGGGCGATGGTAGCTTATCTCTGAGAAGAGATGTGTGGTGGCTACATGCCTCTGAATTGTCTTACAATGAGGCTCGAAGGCCTATTTATTGTTGAGAAACAATGGAAAACCCTTAACATTCCAAAACCTAACCCTAGAAGATGAAATGCCAAACTATGGGCCCCATTTGGGTAAATTGGTACATCAACTTCCCGGGGTCGTAACTTTGGCATATGATCTCCATTTGACACATACAATAGCTTGTTAGAAAGATCTATCCTAGCACTACCACTTTGGGAAGGGCAACATGGGTCCATGGACCCATGTTTCCCCTAGATTTCCAAAAAAAACATTGTTTAGGGCCTCAAAACTGCTTCAGAAGTTCAGGACCTGAAAAACTGCTAAAAATAGTAAGTTGTGCTACAATTAAGGAAACTGAAAATGCTAAGAGAAATAATGGTGGGGGTCCAAGTGGACTTGGTAGGTGGCCACCAATATCCACCTGGATCACTTATGCTCTTTATGTGAGCATATTCTTTTGTTGACCTTCATCGCATTGTGGTACATGCCTTTAAGCATGTTCTTAGTGAAAGAGATTATTTCATGGTTGATCATGTTATAGAACTATACCCATGACTCAATAATATACAATGATAACATGACTTAAACTTTGATGCATACATACCTCATCTTGATTCTCCTTTGATCATCTTTTCGTGTGGCCTTTCTTGCTTCATCTTAGCTTGCCTACATATCATCATTTTCTTGAAACCCATGAATGGGATTCCCAATGAGACACTTGCCTTGGTTCATGAACCTTCTTTTGAAGATTCTATCATAAGATCTTAAAGATCCTAGCCTTGCACATGTTTCCTTTATTTTGATGATGTAGGTCTTCTCAGATTCTTATCATGATCAATTTTCTTTCATCATATATTTGGTCACATACTAGGTATGCTTCTTCTACACGAATATCTTGAGTTATATTTATCATGCTCCTATATTCTAGAAGATATTTTTACTTATGCATTTTGTTCTTATCATAAATGTTACATCTACATGAGTGTCTAGAACTCTATGTACATTATGCTGCTAGATTCTAGAGGGTGATTCTAGCCATGCAATTTAATTTACTCCTACATGCTTCTATTCTACTCAAAACTTTGAAAGAAGTCTAGAAGTAAAGAGTTTGACCTAGTCATAGTAGAGATCTGCAGGATCTTCCTTCTTTTGTTTATTTCCTTCTTCTTTCACCTCTTGAGTTATGTGAGCTTCTTCCCTCTTCCTTTCGTTATTGTTGTCATTCTTAAGCTTAGGACAATTCTTTTTGTAGTGTCCATATACTTGGCATCCAAAACATTAGATCTTTGGCATGTCTTTGTCGTTTGTTCTTCGTGGACGAAACTTGCCAAATTTACCCTTTCTTTTGGCCATGGTAGCAAATGCTTGCTCATTTGATCCCACATCTTCTTTTGCCTTAAGTCTAGTTTCCTTTGTTCTGCATAGAGACCACATTTCACTAAGAATGGTCGCTTCCTTCTTGGTATATATGCTAGATGTGAAGTTTTCCCAATCTTCAGGTAGAGCATTGAGTACAACAGTTGTCATCTCTCTGTGTGACATGACTTCCCCAAGCTCTTGAAGTTGATCTCTCATTTTAGAGATTTTCATGAAGTAGGCAGCTATTCCTTCATTTGTTATCTTCATCTTGTATAATTCATTCCTCATAGATATTACTTCTCTGGTTGTGGATATTGAGAATGGCTCTACTAGTTTATCATAAATTTATTTTGACGTGTCAAACTTGGAAACATTAGAAATGAGAGAGTCTTTGATTAATTCTATCATAATCCTTTGAGCTCTTGTCTCATCCTTATTGTGCTTGGCTAAGGCTTGAGTCTATTCCTTAGCAGGGATAGTGATATTCCCTTTGACATGCTTTAGGAGTTTATTCTCCTTGAGTAGTAGATCAGTCCTCTTCTTCCATGCAAGAAAGTTATTAGTTCTTACCAATTTATTGCTTTCCTTGCAAAAATACATTGATGTATATTCATAAGGGGACATGTACTTACTTGATAGATTTTGAGATGTAATGGAATTGCTTCCTCCTTAAAGGCTTGGTGGCTTTTCTTCCCTGGATGTTGATGCTCTTCAAGTTGCTTTTTTTCTTAATGATGAGAGTTGCTTGATGACTTGTAGCTTGCTCCAATCTGCTCTTCTTTGTAAGTTCCTTTATGTAAGGCTCTTCTTCTAAGTTTGTAGACCTCCTTGGTGAATGATGGATTATAGACCTTTTTTTTTCTTTTTTTTCTTTTTTACTTTGAAGTGATTGAGACTTCTAGGCTTGATGTTTCAACTTTGTATATGCTTCCCCTTGATGAGTGTTCTTGAGTTTCCCTTTACTTGATGTGTCACCTTATCTCTAATACCATGTTAGAGAATCTAGGGCAAAGTAGTGTTGTGATGATTCTCTATGACTTGATAACAATTTGTGAAGTCTTTTTACTTTTCTTAGTAGCGTATACTTCGTCTTCTTCTTATCAGTGCATATGTGTGTGCTTCATCAAATTGCTACCAAAACAAAATAACAAGAACACAGAATTTGTCTCTCTACGAGGGATGAACCCTCTATTGAGAGGAAAACCCTTTGTAAGATTTCTCTTATTGAAGATTCTTATTTGAACAACTTCCAAACCCTAGACCTTTGATTAGGATATCCTCCAAGCATAAGTCAAATCCTTCCTCCTTCTGCACTATCATTTCTAGCACATCTTTCAACACTTCTTTCAGCACTTTGTCTTCCAACACTTTGTCTTCTAGGTTAGGAAACCCTAGAATATTAGGGTTTCTTTACTTCATTATGGATAGAGGATTCTTCGCTTTTCTTTGGATACCTTGTAGGTCTAGGTATACCTCTGAATGAGGATATTTATGTCGTTGCCTTAAACTATTGTAAAATCTGTAAGTGTTGTCTTGTTGCACGTGTGAACAAGAGCCCGAAAACAATCATTTTATTCTTCATTGACCCTTTCTTCCTTCCTCTCTGATGGGAGAGGCCTTGTAGGCCTAATTTTCACCCAAAAATATTGTGATATGATGACTTGCACTTTTATGCTCATATAGCCACAGACAAACTCTTTCCCTTCGCATGTGTGGCTGTACGTTCACCCTATAGACACTCTTCGTTTCTCCTTTCCTTTGTTGCCTTTACAAGGCTTCTTTTCCTCCTTCGTTGGTCTTCTTTTCTTCCTTGTACCCTCACAGATTTCAAAGTGAGATGGTGTCCTTTTGAGGAGAGGACAACCTCTATAAATAGAAGTTTGTCCCTCCTATTCAAGCCGACATGATTGTCCTTAAAGCTGACTTGACGGTTTTCTCTTAGATTCATTTTTATTCATTATTTTGCTGCTTGTAGAATTTGTTGTTGCTAGGAGAGGATTTGAATGTGCTTGTAGGTGTTCCCATGACCTTTTATGTTGACTTACATGATGTAATATGCCCTCAAAGGGTTTTATCATAATTACATTTTGACTTTGACCCTCTAAAAGCACTTCAAAATGTGCTTGACCTATTTTCAATGAGCAAGAAACTCATTGACAAATAATACAAAAATAAATTATCTTTTCTTGAATAAGTACAAATATCAAAATTACATTTATGAAGACCTAACCTAGTTACAATTCCTTCAACAATGACATGGCTTGAGGAAGCCATTGTTCACTATTAGCTATGTTTATTTTAGTATTTTAAAATTTCCTAGTTCTCGTTTGGAGATGCCTTAAGGCAAATTTTGGTAGTATGACAATGGACATATATCATGGTTCGTATTAATATGTAAACTCCAAATTGTACTTGATATCAAATTAGAAATTTTGAAATTTCATTGTAAATATTAAATATTCAATGATGTGCATGTTTAACACTTAAAATTTAAATCATAAATATTTTAGTTTTCTTGTTTAAAGTTAAAAAAATACACCAATTCATATATATTATAATTTATAAAATATAATATTTATATTACATATATAAATTATAATATATACCAACAACCCACACACCTGTACCGTACCCGTCGCCGTCGCCGTCGCCGTCGCCGTCCCCGTCCCCGTCCCCGTTCCCGTTGCCAAACCCACGTTTCCTCGCAACATAGCCGTTAAAGAAAAAAGTCCTGAAAAAACTATGAGAATACAATTTATCATTCAAATGACCATTACTGCAAGAGCCCAAGTGCTTACTCACCCAACGATTGCCTGCTTTCTCCTCAAACCTTATTTCCTCTGTACTGAAATCATCCATGTGGCCATTCATCAGCAATCTCTTTGCATCTCCTTTCTCTGACAAATCTGCGGCCGTTGGCATGCATGTGAACCAGTTGGATTGGTTGCCATTGTCTTCTGCGGAGCTTGAAACATTAGGCGTTGACAATGCACAATCCTCCCACATTCCATGACTATCTACCAACTTCCTGTCTGTCAGGCAATAATCTATCAAAGATAATTTCTCTGGCATGGCGTTCACATATGAGTTTTCTGTAAAAACCAAGCTCCTTGGGCTCCCAGGATATGATCCACCCGAGAACACCATGATCAAGGTCGGTGTAAACCAAAAAATGTGTCAAACTTAGTGATGATATACTGGAAAAGGGCATTAATAAGCAACAGAAATATAAGAATCCATTCCAGGACTGCATATACCAACATTCTTGTCAGTATCCATGAGTTTCTCTGTAAGACCACGGCGAAACCATTGGAAGCCACGTGTTATGTATCCTATACCAAGAAGAGATGGATTTGACAGCTAATGGACACTATGTATCAGAAGCAGGAAGTCTACTCCCAACCCTATATTTTGACCAACTCTACACCAAGGTAGGACTAATGGGTACCAATCTAAGAGGTAAGCAGACTCAGCACCAGTTCAAGTCAGGGATAATAGCTATATAGAAATAATGGGCAGTGTAGAAACAACAAAAAAATGCAAAAATCCGATCATCACCAGCAAAATTCAGCGGAATAACAATCAATCAAGCCTTCATATATCTGCAAAATGCAGTGCCAGTGGCGAGCTTGGTCTGTGAAACTGTAAGGAAAACTGATGGGACAAAAAGATAAGGAGAATTTGAAGACCATCACAGGAACGAATAAAGTGTAAGTTTAATGGAACAGCAGCATCAGCGAAAGAAAGATATGAGGAGTCTGAGAAGAGTGTAGAAACTTTGGCAAAAGTAATGGCAATCCAGTGATCCACCACCACCTCCCCCACTTTTCTTTAACAATACACTATACAATTATGCAGTATACACATCATATATATAGCAGCATTTCTGGGATATAATAAAGAAGGGATTTGTGCCTTTTGTTTTTTCTTTGTTTTTGGGTCAGGCCTTAATAAACATTGGCACCACCATCATCATCCATGTGCAGACTGCATCTGTATATCTATATGTACATGTATGTCTTTTATAGGCATGAGAATCACCACCAATCACAGCAACAGCAACCATATCATGCATTATTTTTCCCCTCATCATCATTCATAATTTTTCCCCTCATCATCATTCATAATTATCCGTAACAATTTTAGATTAAAAATTCGGTTTCTTGGATCATTATGGTTAAGAGATTAGAATTTGGAGAATAAAGTTGGGACGTGGATGAAACCTGTGGGGTACCATGGGACAATCTCCTCTTCTTGTTATTGTACGCTGACGCTGGCCATTTGACATTAGACTAGCCCCCGACGCCCGCTGTGCTGAGCCCACTGAGAAACAGCATCATGGGAATTTAAAATGAGTTGCCATATTGGAAGAAATCATAGCATGCTTCCATTTTAGGTACGACCAACCCGTGGGCTCCTCCAGTGCCCAAGTAGCCAAAAAGGAATTCTCAAATTTTGATATAAAGGTTAGCTGACACTCATGGGGCCTCGGTCTGGGCCTGGCCGATAATGTCGGTGGCATTCACCGGAGCCCCCACAGCATTCTGGAGTCACATGCTTCTTAGTTAATCAGACACAAATTGTTAAGGGAACCCAGAAAACATCGTTACAATTCCTCAGTCAAATCCCTCTGGCTTGTTTGTTTTTTTAAAAAGTGTAAAAATTTATCATAATTTAGTTGTCAAATGATCAGTGGGAAAATAGCTGCTATTTGCAAATGCACGCTGACTCATCACCTTTTAAGGAAAATCATAGCACCTGAAATAACCCATTGGTGGTCGGTAAGGGGCAGGGTTTTACTCTAGCCAGGGCTGTTTCTTGGGCCGTTAATTTGTTGGTTGGGAAATTTTTTTGGACCCTATATTAAGTGAGTGGATCTACCTACGGTTTTGTCCATGGATTTTGCACATGGTGTTGGTAAAAGGCTGATTTCAAACTTGTAGACACCTTGACTTGCATTTCTTGATTCCTGGAACGTGTGACTAACATCAATTCTATATGTGTAAACAACAACCGCAAATCAACATGCTAAGCAGTGTTAGGGCATACTCCAGCCCAACAGTGTGTTGTTGTTATATATATACAGATAAATATAAGGTAATTTGGAAATAAAAATATGAAGAGTATATTGAGCCAGGTGCTCTAAAGGCCTATAGAAACGTTGTAACATTAATGTAAAAAAATTAAACTTAGTCAAAATAAAATAAAAATAAAAATAAAATAGATTTAAACTGTTATATATAAACAATATTCAATTGAGTTAAAATGGATTTAGATTGTTATATAAAAACAATATTCAATTGAGTTAAAATAGATTTAGATTATTATATAATTGGGTTAAAATAGATTTAGATTATTATATATAAACAATATTCAATGACACAAGTTTAATGTTTGGGATGACTTTTCCCATACAAATTTATGGTTATGGTTAAAAAAAACTTTTAAAATATTTAATAATTAATATTAAAGTAAAATGGCAATAAATTTAAAATTAATATTTTATTTATATTTAATGCGTCATTGTTACATATCAACATTTGATTTATATGTTGGTATATGATTTAACATGTCATTTTAATGATAGTGAAAAATATTTCACAGTTGAATATGTTAGTGTATCCAATAAGTTGGGTCATCTTTAATTCAACCATTAAAGATGAATGTTTTAAAATTATTAGATATTTTTACATATTGTATAACCATGTAATTATAAAAGAAAATGAAATTGTTGTCATGGAATAGAATCCCAACAATGAGATTCAAAAATCATTCATATAAGTTAGAACTAATTTATGAGATAACATATGTTTGGAGAGTTCTATTTATTCATGCTTATGTTATGTTCTTTTCTTCTTTAATTTAATTTAGATTGTAACTTTTGTTATGTTGAAATTACATAATCATTTTCTCATATGGCTAGAGTCACACCAAACTCATAACGCTTTGATAATTGCACATTTTGTAGCTCATTTATGTATCACTAATAATATATGCATTTGTGCAATTTTTAAGTTATGGTTTATGTTTCATTGCCTAAACCATATGGACATTATTCATATGTTCAGAGCATATCAATGGTCATACCTAAGTTTTCAAGTTATTGTGCATTTTGATATTTGTTTTCATCATTAGCTATTGTACTCTATAAAACATTGGTTATTTTATCTAATATTAGTGCATTTTTTTATATCATCACACATTTGCACTCCTCATATACACATCAATTTTTTATTTGTCACTTCCATACTTTGAGGGTCCTACTTTATCCTCTTTATTTTAAGGTACTTCTAAAATAGTAAGTTAATGTATGCAACCATATTTTTTTAATAACTTGGCCTCTTAGATAGTTAGATGATAGTTATTTCATGTAAAGGGGTCCTCTTTATTAAATAGGACCCCCTAGGTGGTTGGTATTCATTAGTGATGGAACTACAAGTAGTTAGAGTTTCATTGTTGAGAATATATTTAAAGAGATAAAAGGCTATGGAATGTCTTTATCAAGTATTGTTGTGATTGGAGCTCTACTCGATGAGAGGTCACCCTACCTTAAAAAGCGAGAGAACGTTCTTCTCTCTCTGATGATTAGAAATACAAGATTCACATATTTTATTATATCCATCTCTTGTATATATTTTTTTGTATTTATATTCTTTGAATTCCTTATCTGTGAATCAAGTATAAGGGTTAAGAATCACTACAAGTGGTATCAAAACTCTTTTTGAAGCCAACACATTCAAATTCTAGCAAAAAATATTTATGCAAGAGATGTGTTATGGTGTCTTAAAATAAGAGAGAGAGATCAAGTGTTGATCAGTAAACCTACTACTAGAGAAAATACGATTGGTGTCACCTTATTGGACACCATTGTAACCTTTGTTGGCAACCCTTTGTAATACCACATCAAACAACATGTGCATCTGGAATTGTCTCCCTTGTACCCTAAGGTATATCAAATGCCCCCTAGGCGCACTTGAAACCAACCTTATATGAAATTTTGGTCAAACCTGTTGTTGTTGTACACCAAAAACAACACTCAAGAATACCACTCTTGCATACTAAGAAAATAGCTAGTATAACTAAGAGTATGATGTACCCTCCTTAGTTGTAATTTTTCTAAATAAACAAGGAATCTTATAAACATAATTAGAAACAAAGTCAATGGACTCTTGTAAATGATATGATTTTATTACGATAAATTCAATTGGTACAATGAGTTTAATCCCCCATTATACCAATGATTAGGTAGTTGTGGTACCATTACAATATAACTACTTTGTTATTTAATATCATCATTACAATCCATGACTTTATTGCAATAGATAAGAATTATACTATAACAACCCTTATTAATACTTACAATACAATTGAAAACATCATCTAAATCATTTTTTAAATGCTACTCTTTGATAAACAATGTGTGGACTAAGTAGGAGTCCATCAAATTGCTTCCTGATTCTCATAAAGTTGTAGCTCCTTAATCGAATTCCCAAGTTCTCATATTCCACCTCCCTAAACACTTGAATTATGAATCTCCCAAATTAAATTACTAGACTACAATCTACATGTGTGTCTCATAACACCATTATAAAGGGATAATTCCTTAGATTCATAAACTCTTGAAATACTGAGTAATAATCCATGTTGAGGATCACCTACATTTAATCCCTAGCTTGTATACAAAATTTAGCCCTCTTAAATCATGAAAGTGTCATTTGTTTTTTATTGTTATTTGTTCTAATTAGGCATAGCGGTAAAGGTTTTTTAACATCAAACATCCCTATGGAAATATCTCCATCTATTGAATCTCCATATAGCCAAGGTTCTTATGTACTTCTCTGAGGTAATACTTTGGATGTAGTATTTATTCATGTTAATCCTACATCTACTCAAAATAAAATTGGAAACCCTAACTATTGAAAAGTAATCTTGTTGGAGTAACCTATGCCCAAAATTCGATCTCTTTTGATCATTTCTGGAGCTGAAAAATAATAAAGAACTTTCTGAAAATTCCTTGTATATTTTCCCCTTTCCTTTATAAGTTTAGATTTGAGATAATAAATTATTTTGCAAATTTATCTCTATTTTTTGGAAAAACATGACCATTCTTCAATGATCATGCAAAATAAAAATTATTCTACCTCTATTTCACTGAACATTGCCTAGACATTTTTGTCTTCATTGGAGTTGTTATTCAACAACATGTAGGGAAAGTCCCATCTTTGTATGATTGTTTTGCATGTTAATTCTTCACAATTTCATTTGTCTATCACATTGAGCTCATTTTCCTTTTTCCTCTTCATTTTCTTTTGTATGCATAGGTGTTCTTGAACTATACTTGGCTATGATCTCAAATAGGAAATGAATCGTGTTTCCTTCAGTAAATGTCAGTTATATAATGGAGGATAAAGAAAAAGAATATGAGTGTGTTGTAGCTACTACAACCACCCTCCAAAATTCTGCCCATGCTTTGATTTTAGAACCTCCCTTCTATCAAAATCGGCTAATATTTCAATGTCGTCAAGTATTCATGTTATGATCAAGACTTATCTTTCTATGTTGTACTTGTGTTTTCTTGTTTTGATCCCAATCTAAGCCTTCAAAGTCACAAGTAGCCTTCTGCCTTGACCTTGCAACAATGTTGGGCTTACTTCCAAAAATCGTGCAATCATGGAGGGAAATTCATCCTTGATGATGGAAATTTGTGCAATCTAGAGTGGCAACTCGACCTTGAGCTTGAGAACTGTGCAGTTCTAGATGGTAGTCCAACACTAAGCCTAGAAACTGCACAATCCCTTCACTGACCTCAGAAACTATGCAATGCACTGAGCTGAGAAGTTGCCCAGTCGTCAAAAACTACGCAATCCTCTTTGGTAGTGTGCATGCTCTATTTCCTCGAAAAATATAAAAAAAAGAATAAAAAATCATCCTTAGAAAATAGGGAATCATAATTAGTTTCCCGAAGGTGACATACTTACTATTTTTGGAACTTTCTGCCAAGTGTTGCTTTTTCCTTGATTTTTGGCATGTGCATCATAAACCCTAATCAGCCTAGATCTATATAATGGATGCCCCTAAAGATCGTTTTCACATTTTATATTGGATCTCTAGCATTCCCAAGGAGATCAAGGAGACTTCGGTTGAGTTTGTGGCACTTTTTTGGGTGAGTTTTGCTTTTGCGTATTTTACTACCTTTTCTATCGCTTTTTGTCGATTCGCTTCTATGTGTGTGTTTTTTCCTTGTTTCTCTTCATGGTTGTTGGTGTTTTATTGTATATTATCTTTTACAAGTGTTGGTTTGGTCCGTCATTTTCCTTTTACAAGTGTCACATCATTTTTCTTGTTTTTTCCCATTAGAAGTCATCATTGCGGCAACCCTCCATGCATGTTTGTTTTTCCTTTTCTGTGTTTGTTTTCTGCATTTGATTTGCATTGATTTATCCATACTTAGTTAAATATGCACTCAAATTTCACCATCACTCAGATCTTCTAGTTTCCCCCACCCTCACCGAGCAGACGCCCATCTTGAAAGTAGACCTGGAGACGTAGTCCATTAGGGACAAACTCTGTAATCAATGTTTGTTGTCTTCTATCTCTGTTTTCGCTGCAAATTCATGCTTAATTATGTTTCTTAAGTTATTGATTCAGTCTTAAATCAACAGATTTCCTTCAGCCTTCCACATTCAACACTTAAGGTTAACGATCAATTCACTGTTGGCAATTAATCCATTCTACTTCATTTTTAGCTTATGATCAATTTCAGATCATTGGATGGAGTAATTTACCATGTTCCTGTGAAGCTGACTGAATCGTGAGACTTGGAGGCATTATAACAATTCTTCTATCCATCCTCCTCAAGCTAGTGGAATGTCTCGGTTAGCCACTGAAAATGGATTCTTGCATAATGGTATTTACAATATTCCTCAGATCGTACATATTGAAATCTTGAGTATCAGATGAAAATTTGTCTGTCGCCTTCCCTACGGTATCCATAACTTTTAGGTTCTTGATCTCGTACAATCCGATCTGGAAAGGAAGGATAGGCCAGGGTGCTTTCTTCTTCATGTACAAAGCTGTTGATAACCTTGTGGAGAGATGATGCAAAACTTCTTGCATGACAAGCTTATCAATGACATACCTTGGAAAAGTATGTGGCTAATTATATCCACCAAACATTCTAAGGAAAGTGTCATATGGTGAGGCAAACAAATCTACGATCTTTGATACTACTTCCATTGCCCCATGTGACATGCAAGGTGGCTCTTCCTCAAAGATCATCTTGTATAGCAGAATGAGGAAGTGATCAGTCAACTTCTCCATTGCTCCTTTATCTCTACACTCTAAGAGACACTTACAATAGACATGCACGATAGCTTCTCGTGGTGTCCAAGTCCAACTCATGCCAGGAAATGATTTGTGTGCACAAATTGCATCTAGTAGATATGCAGACATGTAAAATCTAGCTTTCCCACCCCTGGGAGGATTCAGGGCTTTGGTTACATGGATCTTCAACTGTCGAGCCAACAATTCTGACTAGTTGAATGGTCTTCCTTTACTGATAACCTGGCTCAGCCAGAAATCCCACCCTTCAGGGAAGGTCTCAGTGCTCTGCTCACCTTAGATTCCACAACATAGAATTATCAATAAATTATAGGCCCTTCTTAGAGATTTTGTCTTGTATGTGTTAATGAGTGTCTAATGAAACTTTGCTAGCTCTTTCACCCAACCTTTGAAAATATCCTTCGTGCTCAAATAACTATTAGTGGCATAAAATTATGAATCCATAAGCGATTCTGGCTCAGGAAAATGGTACATAAGATGATAATCTAGTGCCAAAAAAGAAGAAAGCCTCCGTCTGTTGGTACTGCTAAGAGTCATAGTCTTCGGATTTGTGTGAGACAATATCTAGCTAATAACACCCACATATGGGAATGTTGGGTATCTCCATGTAACTCTGTGTAGCCCTGATCGTTGGATATTAACATGCACCTGCTAATTTTCCATATCTTCTTTGAAGGTTCTCACTAATAATATTTCATTCACCTTTTTCCATGTGATATCTAATTCCCTTTCTACAAACAGTTGAGTTTCTAAATAAAATGACAAGTAAATTGGTGTACTCTCAACGGCCTCTCCGGTGCTGCTTTTGATGGTATCCTTTGAAATATGTCTCTTGGGTGTCATGATAACTATGAATGATGAAGAGAAATTATCAACACCTGCAATACCTATGGGAGGAAAAAGCACTCATGGTAGACATGAATTAGCTTCAACAAATCAACTTAGAAAGCAAGATCAAGCATAACCACATGCATTGAATGGGAAAACTGCACAATTCTAGAGATGTGGGAGAGAGGTTGGTTGAGGGAACTGCTCATTTCATAGTCTCAACAACCAATGGTGCAACTTGAGGCTAGAAACTGTGCAATGCTCAGTCCAGCTTGGGCAGACTAAGGGAGATACTACACATTATGCAATCTCAGTGGCCAAGGGTTTTCCTTGAGCCCTGGAACTACACAATACATAGTTGGGGCAGCTTGGTACTACACATTGTGCAGTTTTAGAGGCCAAACTAACAACTTGAGCCTTGGACTTGCGCAATTCCTAGCTAGACAAGACAAACTTTGATAAAGGGATGAGCATATCTGCCCGGTGAGGGTGGGGGAAACTAGAAGATCTGAGTGATGGTGAAATTTGAGTGCATATTTAACTAAGTATGGATAAATCAATGCAAATCAAATGCAGAAAACAAACACAGAAAAGGAA
>Ga0181464_1000216_pt1 | contig 21235 bp, 22 predicted proteins | sample InSIn2gowninarea_FD_119074 | JGI IMG/M metagenome (GOLD analysis project Ga0181464, IMG submission 119074) | Clean room microbial communities from NASA Spacecraft Assembly Facility at Jet Propulsion Laboratory, Pasadena, California, USA -... ...
AGACCTAGTAACTTTGCGACGGTTAGAACTAGAATACCGCGTACCTCTAAATCCAATTCCGCCTTCAGTCGTAGGTTTGCATAGCTCAATTACTAGCTCGAACTGGTAGAGACTTCGTACAGAATAGCCTTTTATCCAACTACCACCAATATCAATTACGAGAGAACCACTGGGCTTTAAAATCCGATGGAACTCAATGGCAAAGTTTTTAAACCAGTCAACATACTTGTGAGCATCAACGTTGCCGTATTCTTTCTTTCTAACTAGAGCAAAAGGAGGTGACGTACAGATAAGATCGATGCTCTCATCAGGAAGCTTTTGCATTAACTGTAAGCTATCTCCTAAATAAGCCGCTCCTAGTTCTGTGGCGTAGTAAAGAGAATCAGTAAGATGAGTAAATTCATCAGTCAATAAAATATTTTGCACGGGTTAAAGCTTAAACGTTCTATCTATTAGGAATCAAACGCTTATTATGTACGCTAGATAGATTAACTTATTATGTAAGTGTAGTACAAACGTTCTTTAAAGTATTTTAGTAACAACGTCGCATAAAGTATTTACCTATCAGTATTTAAAATAAATAGCTGCTTAAAAAGCGAAACTCGTTCTCAATGTAGCTTGCCAAGTAATACCGTTAGAACTGTCATTATTAGCATTGTCAATTAGCTGCACAATCGGACTAACACTGAGATTATCGCTGAGTTGCAGCTTGTAAAAAGCCTCAAAATTGGTTTGAGTAGCATTGCCCAAATCTGCCTCTACAAAGGGTTGACCGATCGCAATTCCGGTTAAAGTTCCGGGGATCGCTAAGTCTCGCCAAGATATCCCCACAGCCCAAGTATTAGGCTGTAAGTTTAGGTTTTGGGATGCTGTGTTGAATCCATCGTAATTTCCAATCCCAAACCTACCAAAAAATGCTGTAGTGCGATTAACTGCGTACTCTCCATTAACACCAAAAGCGGAAATATCGGTACTGTCAATTGAAGCCTTAGTATATTGCAAGCGCAGAGCAAAGTTAGAGCGGGGCGCATATTCTAGCTCTACAATGCCGGAATTGCTTTCGCCAAATAAGTCTCGCTCGCCATTAGCCGCAATATAGAGACTTCGCAGTGTAAAATCGCCGTCGCCAATATTCCAAGCTAAGGCTGCTCCCGCACCTCCAGGGCGATCGATTTGGTTAGGGACGATGAGCGGGTTATTGACAAAAAAGCCAGAGCTAAAGTCGCTAGATTCATCGTTGGCGTAGCGATTGCGATCGATAAAATCTTCAGGGGGCATTTTTGCCCCGATGGTCACTTCTAAATCTTTTTGGGGACGAAAAGTGTAGTACAACCGCCTTAATTGAACGTTATTAGCAACTTGGGAGTATTCTAAGCCGCCGCCATCGGCTAACAAACCTGTAGTACCTAAAAGATTGGGGGTTTGATTTTGGACGTAAGAAGCCGCATCTCCTCCATTATTTCCGACTTCAAGCTGTGTAATTAGGCGGTTATTGGGCGTAAAGCTAGTAATAAAGTTCAAGCGAGTACGAGCGACAAAAGTTGGATTGGCTTGTCTCCCTTCAGTGAGGGCAAAAATTACCTCTCCTTGCAGATTGCTGGTAGCGGAAAACTGTTTGCTTTCTAAATTAGTAACGCGCCCTTCAATGTCTCCTAAGCGAGTGCGAATTTGATTTAGAGGTACGCGGTATTCTAGTTCTAACCGTCGCAAAGTTACTAGGTCTTCTTGACTAACAAAAGTGCCGTTATTAAGTTGCTCTGACACTCCTTGCAGCGCCGCCGCGAACTCGTAACGCGTTAAAGAGCGGTTTCCTCGAAAAGTCCCATCTGGGTAGCCAGAAACTGCCCCGTAGCGTTGAATAAGAGCGGCTAAAGCCTGGTAAGCCCAGTCTGTTGGTTTAACATCGCTCAGTTCATCTACCGCCGTTACTTGAGCAAGCTGGGTAGCATCGAAATCTACCTCATCAATCTTGATAACTTGAGCTTTAACAGGAAAAGCTAGGAACAAAGTTGAAAAACTTACTAACACCCAACCAGTTCCCAGCTTGCTTTTAAAAAATTGATGCTTAAACTGAAACTTCATTACTTAATTATTGGCAACCATTTGAGCGGAGGAGGCTTGCTTAGTTCCTTGAGTACCTAGTTGAATTAGCTCTACTTTGTACCCATCTGGATCTTCTACAAAAGCAATCACTGTTGAACCGTGTTTCATTGGGCCAGGTTCGCGCACTACTTTACCGCCTTGGCTCTTTATTTGTTCGCAGGTGCTATAAATATCATCTACTCCCAAGGCAATATGTCCGTAAGCGTTGCCCAAATCATACTTATTTTGACCCCAGTTATGGGTTAGCTCAATTACGCTATGGTCGGATTCATTGCCATAGCCGACAAAAGCTAGAGTAAATTCGCCGCCAGGATAATCTTTTTGGCGCAATAACTTCATTCCTAGTAGTTCGCAGTAGAACTTTAACGAAGCGTCCAAGTTGCCCACCCGGAGCATTGTGTGTAGTAATCGCATTTTGCAACTCCAAATCCTTCATTACATTACATTTTTAATTGTAAAAACGCGATATATTGCATTTTTATCTGACTGCTGACTTAACTGAGGTGCTATTGAGGATGATAAATACGTTAGATACTGCCATTGATAACATTATTGCTAGAGAAATTCTCGACTCGCGAGGTCGTCCCACCATTGAAGCGGAAGTTCATCTAGTTAACGGTGTCGTAGGAGTGGCTCAAGTCCCCAGTGGGGCATCTACAGGAAGTTTTGAGGCGCACGAGTTGCGCGATGACGATAAAAGCCGTTACGGAGGAAAAGGGGTACTCAAGGCGGTGCAGAACGTTAATGAAACGATTTGTCCCCAGTTAATTGATCTTGATGTTATTAATCAAGAGTTAATTGATTGCACGATGATTGCTTTAGATGGATCGCCAAATAAATCAAATTTGGGTGCAAATGCAATTTTGGCGGTTTCTTTAGCCTCTGCTAAGGCTGGGGCAGAGTATCTGCAATTACCTCTTTACCGCTATCTGGGCGGTCCTCTGGCTAACTTGTTACCCGTTCCGTTGATGAATGTGATTAACGGCGGCGCTCACGCCTCTAATAACGTGGATTTTCAAGAGTTTATGATTGTTCCTGTGGGCGCTTCTTCTTTTCGGGAGGCTTTACGTTGGGGAGCAGAGATTTTTGCGGCGTTGAGTAAGGTTTTAGACGATAAGGGTTTGCTTACGGGGGTAGGTGATGAGGGTGGTTTTGCGCCGAATTTAGAATCTAATCAAGCGGCGTTAGAATTGCTGATGATGGCGATCGCCAAAGCGGGCTACAAGCCAGGGGAACAAGTAGCTTTGGCGCTAGATGTGGCGGCTAGTGAGTTTTATAAAGATGGTCAATATGTCTACGATGGCGTACCTCACACGCCGACGGAATTTATTTCTTATTTAGGGCAACTGTGCGACTCTTATCCGATAATTTCGATTGAGGATGGTTTGCATGAGGATGATTGGGATAGTTGGCAGCTTTTGACCCAACAAATAGGTAAGAAAACTCAGTTGGTGGGTGACGATTTGTTTGTAACTAATGCTACCCGTCTGCAAAAGGGCATTGACCAATCTGCTGCTAATGCAATTTTAATTAAGCTCAATCAAATTGGTTCATTGACGGAAACTTTGGAAACTATAGATTTGGCTACTCGTAATAGTTTTCGCTCTATTATCAGTCACAGGTCGGGGGAAACGGAAGATACAACGATCGCAGATTTGGCTGTGGCTACTCGTGCTGGACAAATTAAAACGGGTTCTTTGTGTCGCAGCGAACGAGTGGCTAAATATAACCGTTTGCTGCGAATTGAGGATCGGTTGGGAAGTCGCGCTGTCTATGCTGGGACTGTTGGTTTAGGCGCTAAATAAGTAATTCCAGCTTGTTCTAAGAAGAACCAAGACTTGGGGGGTCTGCCCCCCAAACCCCCCATTGGGGGACGGTTGCGTCCCCCAAAACCCCTCCAAAAGTGTCATATCTATAGGTGCGGCAGTTTTTGGGCAATAGACTTAGTTACGGGTTTATTAAGCTAAAAATGTTTCTCAAACTAGGGGTAAAATCCTAATTTAGGTAATCCTAAAGTTTCATCCCAGCCCATCATAATGTTTAAACACTGAATTGCTTGCCCTGCTTGCCCTTTAATTAAGTTATCAATGGCGGACATGACGATCGCTCTCCCGGTACGCGGATCTACTTCTATGCCGATGTAGCATAGGTTACTGCCACACGCCCATTTAGTTTGTGGATATACGCCGCTTTCGCATACTATCACCCAAGGTGAGTTGCGATAAAATGCCGTGTAAATTGTCATTAAATCTTCTCTGACTAATCCTGGATCTCGTAACGTTGCATAAACTGTTGCTAAAATTCCCCTCACCATTGGCATTAAATGCGGTGTAAATTGAATTGTTACTTCAAATCCTGCTAAATCGCTGCAAACTTGCTCGATTTCTGGAGTATGACGGTGACGCGCTACGCCATACGCGCCTATAGAGTTGTCGGCTTCGGCTAACAACATCCCCGTTTTTGCTTGTCTTCCACCGCCTGAAGTCCCAGACTTGGCATCGATAATTGCTGTCTCTGGAATTATTAAGCCTTGTTTGAGTAATGGTGAAAGTGCTAGTAAACTTGCTGTAGGGTAGCACCCCGCACAACCAATTAATTGACTCTCGGCAATCCGACTTCGGTATAGTTCTGGTAAGCCATAAACTGCTTTGTCTGCAATGTTGCGATCGCTTCTTTCTTTTCCATACCACGATGTATAGGTGTCTAAGTTCGTAAACCTATAATCGGCAGATAAATCTAGCACTTTACAGCCTTTTTCAATTAAAACTGGCGCTATTTGGCAAGCAAGTCCATTTGGTAATGATAAAAATACTACTTCGCAGCGTTCGGCGATTTCTACAGGATCTACCGCTTCAATTTGTCGCTTGACAAGATGCCCTAAATGTGGATACAAATCGGCGAAAGGTTTGCCAGCACTACTTTCACCGCCTAAGTAGGTAAGTTCTAATTCTGGGTGATCCATCAACAGTCTTACTAACTGCACCCCTCCGTAACCCGACGCGCCCACAATTCCAACCGATACGCGCCTTATATCACCCATAATTATTGACCTTTAGGAGTTTTGACTAAAAAAATTCAACTTTTGCCAAATTCTATATCAGGTTGTGTTTTTATGAGCAAGGTTTTTGATTAAATAAATGCAATTGTCCTAATGCGATCGCATTGCGCCCTGCAAGCAATTACACTTTTTTAGCAACTAATTGAAGAATATCTCAATTTTTCACGCCTCAATTGAGCAATATTATTCCCGAAATTGTTTAATCAATATATTTACCTCAACTTCGCTAGGGAAGAATCTCGCCCTAGTAGAAACAGGCTACAATCAAATTAATCTAAGCTTCAAGAAACTTTACGATTTATTTTAAGTGTAATACTCCGTGCAACAGCCTACAACTGCTTTAAAACAACCATTTCCATTTGATTCAATCGAGGATGCTTTAGCCGATCTCAAAGCCGGGCGGATGTTGGTGGTAGTGGATGATGAAAGCCGGGAAAATGAAGGAGACTTAATTTGTGCTGCTCAATTTGCTACGCCAGATACGATTAATTTTATGGCAGTAGAGGCGCGCGGATTGATTTGTCTAGCTATGACTGGCGAAAGACTAGACGAACTAGATTTGCCTTTAATGGTTACAAATACTACCGATAGCAATCAAACAGCCTTTACCGTCAGCATTGATGCGTCTCCAGCTTTGGGTGTAACTACAGGGATATCCGCCGAAGACCGCGCCCGAACAATTCAAGTTACGATTAATCCCACTACAAAACCTAGAGATTTACACCGTCCCGGTCATATTTTCCCGCTCCGAGCGCGAGAGGGAGGAGTATTAAAACGGGCTGGACATACTGAAGCTGGGGTAGATTTATCGCAATTAGCAGGGTTGTATCCTGCTGGAGTAATTTGCGAAATTCAAAACTCTGATGGCTCAATGGCGCGTTTGCCACAATTAGTTGAGTACGCCAAACTTCACAAATTAAAAATTATTAGTATTGCTGACTTAATTAGTTATCGTCTTAAGTACGAGCGGTTTGTCCGCCGCGAAACGGTGACAAAATTACCGACGCAATTTGGACAGTTTCATATTTATGCTTACCGCAATACGTTAGATAATTCCGAACACGTAGCGATCGTTAAAGGCGAACCCGCAGATTTTGCGAACAAAACCGTCATGGTGCGGATGCACTCAGAATGTTTGACGGGAGACGCTTTAGGCTCTTTACGCTGCGATTGCAGAATGCAGTTGCAAGCCGCTTTAAAAATGATTGAGAATGCCGGATCGGGTGTGGTCGTTTATTTGCGTCAAGAAGGGCGCGGAATTGGGCTAATTAATAAGCTTAAAGCCTATTCTTTGCAAGATATGGGACTAGATACGGTAGAAGCAAACGAACGCTTGGGTTTTCCTGCCGATTTGCGTAATTATGGTGTAGGAGCGCAAATTTTAAACGATTTGGGCGTAGAGAGGATTCGCTTAATTACCAATAATCCCCGTAAAATAGCTGGGTTAAAAGGCTACGGGTTAGAAGTAACCGACAGATTACCGTTACTAATTGAAGCGACCGATTACAACTCGATATATCTAGCTACTAAGGCAGAAAAGCTAGGTCATATGCTGTTGCAGACTTACTTAGTTACTTTGGCTTTGCACTGGAAAGACGAACCATTATCTGTAACCGAGCGCTACGATCGCCTAGAGAAACTGCGAAATTTAGCTCGAAAGTCTGACTTATTATTGCAAGAAGAAGCAAGACCAGTAGCGATCGCTTTATTTAGCGAACCTTCTTTAACCGTACACTTGGGCTTAGATCAGGCGCAAGTTGCCGCTATTGATTGGTACCAAAACGCCGAACATCCCTATGTAAAAGCGATCGCGCCAATTCTGGACAATCTTGCCAGTTGGTCATTTTTAGAAAAGTTAGAATTTTTAGTTTCTCCTGGGGCCGATCCTTTAAGTAGCTTGCAAGTAAAGTTAGACCGCCAAGTATTAAGTAAGGATAGTTTACCTTCTGCTATTTGCAACCAATTAGAAACCCAAAAAATCTATTGCTACGGCTGTTAAGTAACGCTTTTGGGTTACTAATAGGATCTCCTAATTGAACTTAAACTTTTAGCAATCTAGCTCCCCTAGAATTGGGGGTTGGGGGGCTTAACTGTTAACTCCTAAAAAAACCGCCTAATATAGGCGGTTTTTTTAGCGCCAAATTAGCGCCGACATTAATTAACTGCGTAAGCAGACTTTAATGCCCAAACAATCAAAACCGCGATCGCGCCTAAAATCAGTACGGTAGAAATCGTAACTGCTTTCGGGGTATCGGCGCCCTTGAATTTCATAATTCCACGGTTCAAGTCAGACATGAGGCTAATCTCCTCTAGTGGTAGATTTCTAATCCGTCCGCCTTAATTCTAATTGCTTTCTAAACAGTGACAATATCGCAACTAGGAGAGTTGGCATCAATTGCCGATTTCCAAGCACGACCATCTAAAGCCATTTGCTCAATTAAACTTGCAAGGCGCAGCGCTTTTAAGGCTTGCTCTCCACCCACAGATGGCTGATTTCCACCCCTTACACAGTTGACAAAATGCTCAAGCTCTGCATGAAGTGGCTCTATATTGCTGGTGTAAACTTTTTCAATCAAACCATCTTGACGATAAAGCACTTGCCCGTAGTCTGTCATGCAATTAGCTGTGGTTTGGCGATGAATCAAGATTTCATTATTGAGAAAATCTGCCTCTGTCAGCGAGTTTTTACAATGAGCAGCGATGCGCCGGATTTTGCAGTGAGTAACTTTACTTGCGGTGAGCGTTGCTACAATGCCGTTAGCAAAGCCTAAAGTCGCCGTAACATAATCTAAATAGGGGCGGGGTTTAGTGTTTGCAGAGAAGTTGACCGATTCTGTAGTACAGGCGCGGCTACCGCTTGCTGTAAGCTTAACTACTGGAGAATTGGCTAATTCTAAAAGCAAATCGATATCGTGAATCATTAAATCTAATACTACCGATACATCGTTAGCGCGATCGGAGTAAGGACTCATGCGATGAGCTTCTATCGCCAGCAGTTGCTCGGTTTTTAAAACTTTACTCAGTTCTTGAAAAGCTGGATTAAAGCGTTCAATATGACCTACTTGTAAAATACTCCCAGTTTGGGCCGCCGCATTTACTAAGGATTCAGCTTCGGCGATACTGGCAGCAATCGGTTTTTCGATCAAAATATGAATGCCAGCTTCCAAGCAAGTCATGCCCACAGAATGATGTAAATAAGTGGGAACAGCAACACATACTGCATCTACATGAGGTAGTAAGTCGCAGTAATCTTCAAAAAAACGAACTCGATACTTACTAGCAGTATCGAGTCCTCTTTCGACATTAATATCAGATACCCCAACAAGCTCTACATCTTTAAGTAGACTTAGTACGCGGGTATGATGCTGTCCCATATTGCCTACTCCAATCACGCCAATGCGGATCGGTTGAGGCTGATTGCGCTGCACATGATTGTTTGGTTGTGCCATGAATATGCTGTTCTCCACTCCTTTCCTTTCCTCAAGCACCAAAGTATAGAAACGCCGCGAAATGGCGTATGCGGTCACTAATCAACACTTAAACCCTTAAATCATCCAGATAGTAACATAATGCTTCTATTTATAAAGAAACTTAAAGCTTATTGAAAGTTCCTGTATTATGTATTGTTTTTTGCAAGTGCGATCTCTGCCTTTAGTGTTATGTTCGCCGCCGCATTTACGGGGGAAAGAATGTGTCAGTTTTTTGCCCGTCCATAGCTGGTTTAATTAAGCTAGTGGTTCGTTACCTGTAAATAATTTAGTCTAGAGCTACGGTTACAAGTAACAACATTATCAAAGCACGAGGTAATTTTTATGACTGCTACCACTGCTAAAAAGCTAAGTTTTGCCCAGTTCCTTGAGCAATACCCTGATGGCGAGGGCATTTTTGAATTAGTAGATGGGAAGATGGTGCAACTAAAAGCAATGAGAGCAGATAAAAACGTAGCAAGATTTCTAGTATTTGCTTTCGATGATGAAATTAAGCGCAATAATCTTGGCTATATTGCCGATAAAGGCATATTAATTAAAACTTCTACCAGGGACGGCAAAGAACGAGGCAGAAATCCTGATGTCAGCGTAGTTAGCGAAGCAGAGTGGAACTCTAATGTATCAGCTTATGCTGCCCTAACTAAACCTATTCAACTAGCAGTAGAAGTTGTTTCAACTAATTGGGAAGACGACTACATTGATAAATTGGCAGAATATCAGCGTTTAGGGATTTCCGAGTATTGGATTGTGGATTACTTAGCGATCGCTTCTCGCAGCTATTTGGGCTATCCTAAAGTGCCTACAGTATGGGTATATCAACTAATTGACGGTGAATACCAAGTACAGACATTTACTGCAAATACTCCGATTATTTCGCCGACTTTCGGGCAATTAGAACTAACTACCGAGCAAATAATTAACGCAAGTCAGATATATCTAGCTTAAAATTCTAAAAACCTATATGCAAAAGGTGTTGCTACGTGAAGGCAGTTGTTTTATTGTCTGGTGGGTTGGATTCATCGACGGTACTTTATAGCGCGAAGGCTTCTGGATGTGAATGTTACGCGCTATCTTTTGATTACAGCCAAAGACAAGTACGAGAATTAGAAAGTGCGATCGCAATCGCTAAAGCAGCAGGGGTAGTTGATAGTAAAGTAATTAGCTTTGATTTGCGTTCTTGGGGTGGTTCGGCGCTGACTGATGACAACATAGATTTACCCGTCGAGCGATCGCTTGCTCAAATGGGTGAGAATATCCCTGTAACCTACGTTCCCGCCCGTAATACGATATTTTTGAGTTTTGCCCTTGCTTACGCCGAAACCATTGGTGCAGAGCGCGTCTACATTGGTGTAAACGCCTTAGATTACTCCGGCTACCCTGATTGTCGCCCGGATTACATTCAAGCGATGCAGGAAGTTTTTAGATTGGGGACAAAACAAGGTAGAGAAGGAGAAGCAATCAAGATAGTTGCACCGCTTATTGATATGAAAAAGACTGAAATTATCCAACTAGGTAATCAATTAGGCGTACCTTGGGAAAAAACCTGGTCTTGTTATGCAGGAAACGAGAAAGCTTGTGGAGTTTGTGATTCTTGCAAGTTGAGACTAGAAGCTTTCGCTGAATTGGGATTAATCGATCCAATTGCTTATTGAGAAATATAGCTTCTACTTAAAATTTTCAGTATGAGAAGCGATCGAAAGCAGCAACTTCTTTTAGATAAGAGCGATTGCGTCTTCACAAATAAGCCCAATAGTTGGTCGAGTATTAAGGTAAAAGAAGTTGCACTAATTTTATATCCTGCTCCAACAACATCTTAGCAACAGGAGGTTCTAGGAGGCTGCTGTTGTCTCCAAGATAGCGATTCATAATATTTAAGAGGATTTTATCAAAAATCACAGATTAACTTATATGGGTGAGTGGGAATCTACAATTATCAGCCGTATATATTCAGGTTATGAATCACTGTTAAAAATCGATGCCATCTTTAAGTCAAGGAGCTATTTATGTCACTGCAAGAATTGAAAGAGCAAGTTTTTAAGCTACACAAGCGCGATCGCATTGCGTTGGTTAGTGTCATAATTGAATCTCTGCAAGAAGATACTAAAATTTCCCAAAGCGCTCGTTCTACGGCAATTGAACGAATACGCGGCTTATTAAAAACAGACCAGCCTGCACCGACGGACGAAGAAGCGGCAATAATGCTAGAAAAACGGCGGGTGGAAAAGTATCTGCGGTGAGAGTTTTAATTGATACCAACATTACTTTCGATTTTCTATTGCAGCGATCGCCGTTTTTTTAAGATGCGGAACTCCTATTTCAAGCAATTGAGTCTGGTCAAGTGGTTGGATATATTACAGCAACAACACTCACCGATATTTTTTACATAGCCCGAAGACACACGCGCAGCGTTGAGCAAGAACGACAAGCAGTAGCAGAAACGTTGAATGTTATGAAAATTTGTCCTGTTAACCGCGCAGTATTAGAATCCGCCTTTGGGTTTAGTTTAGCTGATTTTGAAGATGCTGTTCAAATAGCTTGTGCGGTTGCTCAAGGATTAGATGCTATCTTGACACGCAATACACAAGATTTTTTGATTTCGCCTGTAGCTGTTTTCTCAGTTCAAGAGTTGTTGCCACGATTAAAGCAGGTTTAACTATTACAACAACTGTATATTTAAACTCCTAAGCTTGACGGTGTATTTTAATATGATGCAAACGCGCCCCATCAACGGAAATTATTGTAAACTCTAAACCTTCATAAGTTAAAGTCGTCCCAACCGGAGGGATTTTTTGCAATTGATACAGCAAAAAGCCCCCTAATGTTTGATACTCATTTTTTAAAGGCAAATTTAACTTTAATAGCTCGTTGAGGTCTTCTAAATTCATCTGCGCTTGCACTAAATAAGTTTGCTCGTCCAAGCTTTCAATCATCAGTTCGTCAGCGCTTCCTGGTTCTCCAGTATCCCCAATAATTTCCGCTACTAAGTCTTTAATCGTTACCAAGCCCACAATGCCACCAAACTCGTCTACGATCATCACCATAGATAAATGAAATCGCTGCATCATTGACAATAGTTCGCTTAGTGGCGTATGTTCGGGTACAAACCTAACTGGACGAACCCATGATTTTAATGGCGTTTCTAAAACCAGCTTTCCAGTAACTAAAGGTGTCGCTAATTCTTTAAACTCAATAATGCCGCAGACATCATCTAAAGATTTGCCCACTACGGGATAACGAGAGTGTCCGGTCGCTGTTACTACTTGCAACAAAGACTCAAAGTTGCCATTAATTGGTAAAGACACAATATTATTGCGTTGAATCATTACTTCTGAGACGGTAACATCGCCAAACTCAAACACATTGTTTAGTAGTTCTCTAGCTCTAGCTTTTAAACCCGTAGATTCGCGCTCGGTAGCAATAATTAGCTGCAATTCTTGCGGCGATACAGGAGTTCGCCAACCAACTCCTGTATAGTTAATTCCGCCTAATCGCAATAGCCAACGAGTTGAATGATTGATTACCCAAATCAACGGATTAAATAACCGCGCGATCGCTTTTACTGGCGGAGCTAAAAATCTCGCTAATTCTTCTGGATAAAGTAATGCTACCGATTTGGGACATAATTCGCCTAAAACTATTTGCAAATAAGCAACTAATATAAACGCGCTGGGAACAGATATAGAATGAACGATTAAGCTCCGCATTCCTCGCTCTATAGGCAAGTTTTCAATTAATGACGCTACTAAAATTCCCATCGTACTTTCGCCAATCCAGCCCAAAGCAAGACTCGAAAGCGTAATCCCTAGCTGGGTAGTTGATAACAGGCGATCGATGCTTTTTTGTAGAGTTTGAACGGCATACGCTTCAATGTCTCCCGCCTCTACCAATTGATGAATGCGCGATCGCCTTACAGTAACTAAAGAAAATTCCGCCGCCACAAAAAACGCATTAATGGCAATTAAAACTAACACTGACAACAATCTCAGCCAAATATCTGCCTGGGTGAGTGGATAAAAACCATTCAGCGCCACAATATTGAAAACAAAGGCAAACATTAGCAGGTTCTACGAGGTGAAAGGCAAAATTAGTATTTATATACTGCGATCGCACTTTTCAATTTTTAACTAACATTATATCTAGCTACTCATTTTTGGTTAGGCTGTAAGCTGACGCAATCCCCATAGAGCAATGACAAGAAACGGTATCGGTATTCGCACGGCGCAACTACGAACCCATCGGGTAGTAGGGCAAATTCACGTCTACGATGGTGCAGGCAAAGGTAAGTCTCAAGCGGCTTTAGGGGTAGTTTTGCGCTCTATTGGTTTGGGGATAAATAGCAATATTGCCACCCGCGTTTTACTCTTACAATTCCTCAAAGGTTCGGAACGCGCCTACGATGAAGATGGCGCAATTGAAGCATTGCAAAGAGGTTTTCCGCATTTAATCGATCAAGTCCGCACAGGTAGAGCGGAGTTTTTTAACAAAGAACAAATTACCCGTTTCGACCGCCAAGAGGCAATTCGCGGTTGGGATGTAGCTAAAGGTGCGATCGCCAGTGGCTTATATTCGGTAGTAGTTTTAGACGAACTCAACCCCATGCTCGACTTGGGCTTGTTAGATGTAGAGGAAGTCGTCAAAGTTCTAAAATCCAAGCCAGAGGAGTTAGAAGTTATTGCTACAGGAAGGGCTGCACCACCGCAATTATTAGAGATTGCCGATTTGCACTCTGAAATGAAACCCCACTACCACCCCACCGCCGCCGCCCAAGGAATTACGGGGATAGAAATCTATACAGGCGCAGGCAAAGGCAAGTCTACAAGCGCCCTGGGTAAAGCTTTACAAGCAATTGGTAAAGGGATAAGTCAAGATAAATCGCACCGCGTTTTGATTATGCAATGGCTCAAAGGTGGAACGGGCTATACAGAAGATGCGGCGATCGCCGCATTGCGACAAAGTTACCCCGATTTGGTCGATCATCAACGCTGCGGACAAGATGCGATCGTTTGGCGCGGACAGCAAAAAGAGCTTGATTATGTAGAAGCAGAAAGAGGGTGGGAAATTGCCAGAGCCGCGATTGCCTCTGGCTTATACAAAACAATTATTTTAGACGAGCTTAATCCTACCGTAGACTTAGAATTGCTTGAAGCACAGCCTATTGTAGAAACCTTGCTCCGCAAGCCCCGCGATACGCAAATTGTAATTACCGGGCGCTGTCACAATTTCCCAGCTTACTTCGATTTAGCTGGAGTGCATTCAGAAGTATTTTGTCATAAACACTATGCTGATACTGGGGTAGAACTTAAACGCGGAGTAGATTTTTAAACTATGGATACACACACCCTAGACTTAATTACTGGTGTCCTAGCGATCGCTATTTTTGGGGGCGGTTTGTTGATGATGTTTACGGATTTATTCACTAAAAAAAGTAAATAAGTCAGAAGATGGATGAAGAATGCACTACTGAAAGTAGATGATGAAAAAAAGGTATAAATTGTACCTAAATTTTTGTCATGAATCGCTCAAAACAAGATCGCTCTATCGGGCGGAGTCTTCAAGAATATTTGCGCGGGATCGCCGGAGGGGTAATGTTTAGCTTACCCTTACTGTACACAATGGAAGTATGGTGGGCGGGTTTTACCATGCACCCTTTGCGCCTGCTAGTGTATGTTTTAACTACTTTTACTTTATTACTAGGCTATAACCGTTACGCGGGGTTGCGGTGCGATTTTACGCCACTAGAAGTAGCCGTTGATTCGATAGAAGAAATGGGAATAGGGCTAGTAGTTTCCGCCGTTGTACTTTGGCTACTAGGACAAATTACTACCGAAATGCCAGGAAGCGAAGTTGCAGGCAAAATAATTATTGAATCGATGACGGTAGCTATTGGTGTTTCTGTGGGAACAGCGCAGTTAGGCGGTAGTGAAGATAATGGCGATAGTGGAAGCCAAGAACTAACCCCATTTTTAAGCGAAAATAGCGACTTAATCAGTCAACTTGCGATCGCCACTTGCGGAGCGGTATTATTTGCTGCAAACGTTGCACCCACTGAAGAAATTATCCTCATTGCGACTCAAACGACAGCTTTTAAACTGGTAGGAATGGCTGTACTATCTATGGTTTTTGGTTCGCTGATCTTGTTCTACAGCGATTTTTCAGGTTCGCAGAGCTTTAGTAAAAGCAGAGGCATAAAAACAATCTTTGGTGGCGCAATAATTACTTATGCGATCGCGCTAACTGTTTCGGCGGCGATTTTATGGGTATTTGGGCGCTTTGACGATACAAGTGCGATCGTTTGCTTGTCGGAAACGGTGGTGCTAGGACTTGCGGCTAGTTTGGGCGCTTCGGCGGGGAGACTTTTATTACAATGAAATTACAAAAAAATTGGTTAGAGTGGCTGGTTTTTGGGCTAAGTTTTGTCCTCGTACTTTGTACGTTGGGCTATTTAGTCTATGACAGCGCAACCTCTGCTAAAACCCCCGCTAATATTGAACTAAAGCTAGGCAAGCCGCAGCCGCAAGCAAATCGGTTTATGATTCCTGTGTCTGTCACAAATAGCGGCGAGACAACCGCCGAAACCGTGCAAATTGAAGTAACGCTCGAAACTTCCGGTAAAGAGCAAGAAAACGCTCAATTAGAAATTGGTTTTCTTCCCCGCCACTCTAAGCGCGAAGGCTGGGTAACTTTTGAAACCGATCCGCGTTCTGTAGAGGAGACAAAGGCGCGAGTATTAGGGTTTGAGCAACCTTAATTTTGTTTTAGCTATCATTAACAATATGAATAGTCAAGTGAATAATACAAATAGGAACCTTTTTTAGAGGAGAAAAGTCTCCATAGCTAACAACACAAACAACAGTTTATTCAAGAACAAGGTATTTATGGCTAATTGGAAATCTGGAACCGCCGCGCTCATGGCACTAGCAATTACCACAGGTACAAGCGCACCTTTATTTACAACTGCGTCAGCTTCGGCTCAATTATTCCCATCGTCCCCCAGAAATACCACTACGCCCCAAACTAACCAAGTTACAATTCCTTCAGGGACAACTATTCCCGTGCGCTACAACGAAGCCGAGAAAATTGTTGTTAGTCCTGAAGAAACCATGGAAGTAACTTTAACGGTAGCCAGTAATATTGTGAATAGAAGGGGTACTATTCTAATTCCCGCCGGAAGCACCATTGAAGGCGAGTTACAACCTGCTACCAATGGTTCGCAATTTGTGGCTACGACATTAGTTACAAACAACCGCCGCCAGCCTATTGATGCAACCTCCAAAGTAATTAGGCAAACGACGGTTGGACGCGGAGCTAAAACCGGAAATATTTTAAAAGGTGCAGCCATTGGTGCAGCCGCCTCCGCCGCTTTAGGAGCCTTGACAGGCGATCGCGCTATTGCTACAGAGGAATTACTACTAGGTACGGGCGCGGGTGCATTGGGTGGCGCATTGCTACGCAATAAAAAAGCTGATGTAGTAGTAATTGAACCCGATACAGACTTGGCTTTAACCTTACAGTCCAATTTAGCATTGCGTTAAGCATGGCAAGAGTAGAGGAGATTTTAGACTTCTGGTTTGGTAGTCCAAAATCGGTAGATTACGGTAAAGAGCGATCGAATTGGTTTACTAAAAAGCCAGAATTTGACCAAGAGTTAAGCGATCGCTTTCTACTAGATTACGAACAAGCCGCTAGGGGTGAATTAAACTACTTACAAGATTCACCTCTTGGTTGTCTGGCGCTAGTTTTGCTATTAGATCAGTTTGGGCGCAATATGTTTCGCGGTACGCCAAAAAGCTTTGCTACCGATGCCAAAGCGCTGTCTGTGGCTAAGAGTGCAGTAGAAAGGGGATGCGATCGCGCTTTACTACCAGTACAGCGCTGGTTTATTTATTTGCCCTTCGAGCATAGCGAAAATCTTGCCGATCAAGAACGCAGCGTTGAACTATTTTTAACCTTATCTAACGATCCAGCTAGTGCAAATACGATCGATTATGCGTTGCGTCACAAGGCGGTAATCGAACGATTTGGGCGCTTTCCTCATCGCAACAAAATTCTTGGCAGAGAAACTACACCCACCGAAGCAGAATTTCTTAAGCAACCCGGCTCATCATTTTAATAGCACAAATACTTAACGGCAAACCCTACCAAAAAGTAGCAAAAGCCGTTCGGGGTATAGCTCCCGGCTCATCTCTAAATGGTAGATAATAGAGATAAGTAAAAGATAAAAGCAATAGCTAAATGAGAATACAGTCATCGGTATTAGTACATTTAGGATTTGGTAAGTATGTACGTTCCGACCAAGTTACCGCCGTCATTCCAATAGAAGAAGATAGAGGGCCAGGTAGAAGGACGTTTGTGCAAGTACAAGGTCAAAAAGATCCGGTGGTAGCCTCCCGCGCTGAAGATTCCATCGTGCGCGACTTAGTGCAAGAACCCCGCGAAGTTACCCAGTCACGCCAGCAACAAGAAATTCTACATGACTTATTGTTAGACCTTAATAATGTGAATAAAACAGTAAGACGGATTGCTCGCGATGAAGGCGGTTTAGATTTAGAACGATTAGAACAACGCATCCGCGAAGTTCTAGAAAACTAAGATAATAGGCGCAGCAATTATATCCTGCGCCGCCAAATTTCTTTTTCAGTCCTAGTTTATTTGCACTCTACATATTTTTAATTAAATGAACTCAGGCACTATAGTCCAAAATACTCCTATCGTTGACACACCACTACCTAAATTGTGGATGCCCGACCGCGTTATTTTTACTCCCGCCGCCTTAGATGAACCTTGGGGACAGCAACTTTTAGAGCGGGTAAAAAGTTTGAATTTACCTATAGAGGAGTTACCCCGCAATCGCTTGACGGGCTTGCGCGGCGAAACGCCCCGCGAAACTTACGACCTTGCTAAACGGACTTTAGCAGTAGTTACCGCACCTCCTAGCGCATTCAAACTCAGTCCTATTCCCCCGTCGGCGGATTGGCAGTTTCACATTGCCGAAGGCTGTCCAGCCCACTGTCAGTATTGTTATTTAGCTGGGAGTTTGCAAGGGCCGCCAGTAATTCGCGTTTTTGCCAACTTGCCGCAGATATTAGCAAACTTAGCCAACTACGAGAAGCCGGGGGAAGCTAAAAGCTTTGAAGTTAGTTGTTACACTGACCCCTTGGGAATTGAGCATTTAACTGGGAGTTTAGCTGAAGCTATCCGTTATTTTGGGACGCGGGAAGATGGCTATCTGCGTTGGGTTTCCAAGTTTGACGCGGTAGATAATTTACTAGATTTGCCTCACAACGGTCATACTCGTTGCCGGGTAAGTGTCAATGCTGCGCCTGTTTCTGGGCGGTTTGAGGGCGGTACAGCGAAAGTAACGGCAAGACTTGCAGCATTGCGAAAATTAGCACTCCCGCGAAGTTTGGGCGGCGGTGGTTATCCAGTGGGAATTGTTATCGCTCCAATTATGCCAGGGGAAGATTGGGAGTTGCACTATACACAGCTATTTGATGAAATTTCGGCGGCGCTTGATTTTGATTGCGATTTAACTTTTGAGTTAATTTCTCACCGTTTTACTCCAGGCTCTAAAGAAGTATTACTCAGTTGGTATCCCAACACCAAGCTAGATTTGGATGAAGAAAAGCGCAGCGTCAAGCGTAACAAGTTTGGCGGGACAAAGTATGTTTACAACGCCGATATTATGAAAGTAATGCGTCGCTTTTTTGAAGGCGAGATTCAAAAGAGATTTCCTCAAGCCCGTACCCTGTACTGGACTTAGTTAGGCGCGTTTTTGATAAAACTTTTGTAGGCTGCTTTTTGTTCGGGAGTTGCAGAGTTTAGACATTCCTGGTGGATGCGGTTTAAACTCTGTAAATACTCCTGATTTTGGCTTAAAATTTCGTTGCTGGCAGTAGAATTAATCAAAGATAGTTGAGCGCGTAGGGGTAATTGACGGAAGGCTTCTAAGCGTTTTTCTAGAGATGACATAATCGTTATTTTTCACCCATTGCTGCAAGTCGTGCTAAAGCTTCTTCCATTGCTGCTGGTAATTGACGCATAATTTTACCTTTTTCTCGGTCTATAGCAACTAAGGTTACTTGCGCTGACACATATAAGTCTTGAAAATCAGGGGATTGAATTTGATAGTCCCAATTAATCCTTACACCGCTAATATCCATCATGCGAGTTTTGACGATCGCTGCCATTCCTAATTTAATCTGGCGATGATAGCGAATAGAAAGCTCGACAACGGGCAATTCACACCCCAAAGCAACTAAATTTGCATAGTCGATGCCAATTGAGCGCAAGCATTCTACGCGCGCTTCTTCTAGCCAAGCTACATACGCGCCATGCCAAACAACTCCAGAATAGTCGGTATGATGGGGTTGCGCCCGAATTGCATACTCAAACCAGTTTTCAACGGCTAAGTGGGGTAGTTTTTGAATTTCCCCTGTAGGTGGTAGTTGGGAAGACTGATTTTGTGACACTGTTGAAGAAAACTCCTAATTTGTCCTTCTTGAAAAGCTTGGGGGAGGGAAACCGCTCCCCCCAACTTTTCGCCTTTATAATATTACGAGATTAATTAGCATGAATTTTCGCATTGGTTGCGCTGTTTGGTCTTACAAAGGTTGGGTAGAAGATTTTTATCCGCCAAAAAGCCGTAGTAGTGATTTTTTACGATTGTATAGCGATCGCTTTCCCACCGTTGAAGGTAACACGACTTTCTACGCTATCCCCAATCAAGACACCTTAAAGCGTTGGATAGCAGAAACACCGCCAAGTTTTAAATTTTGCTTGAAGTTACCAAAACAATTAACTCATCAAGGTTTATTACAGCCTTCAATTACTGGTGCGTTAAGCTTTTTAGAACAAATGCAGACATTGGGCGATCGCCTGGGGGTAATTTTTGCCCAACTTCCTCCTAGTTATAGCCCGCAATTATTAACTGACTTAACAACTTTTCTCGAAGCGTGGGCGCAAACTCAAGCACTACTTGCTTTAGAAGTACGTCATGTTGATTGGTTTAGCGAACCTCATAATAACAAGCTAACGGCTTTGTTAGAAAAGCTAGGAATTGGTAGAGTTTTGCTTGATTCTCGCCCTATTTATAATGCGCCAGATGACGCGCAATTACACAGCGAAAGACGCAAACCAAATTTACCTGTAAATTTCAGCGTGACTGCACCTTTTAGTTTAATTCGTTTTATCAGTCACCCCGAACAGCAATTTAATCAAAGTTATTTAGAAGAATGGGTAAGTTTTTGCGATCGCGCTTTGCGTCAAGGTACGCAAGTTTACTTTTTTGTTCATTGTCCTGTTGAGGAGAAGTCGCCTCACAATGCTCGTTACTTCCACCACTTATTACAACAACACAACGTGCTTGTTCCGCCCTTACCCTGGGATAATATTGGCAATCACACCCAACTAAACTTATTTTAAATATTGAACTTGTGATATGTTTGCCCTAGTTCATAATAAAAATATTCTATAGACGCGTTTTTAATAATGTTTAATGAGTTCAAAGCTACAACTCAATTAAGATAGTTAGTATATCCTTTTTAAGGGAAAAATATTCATAATTCTATATTTATTTTTATTAAAATACTCTACGTGCTATATGTTAACTCTAAGTAGGTTTTACAAGTAAAATCTAATTTGCAAATTATTACTGGACGAAAATGATAACCAATCAAGAAGTAAGCCAAGTTCTTGCAACTTCATTAGAAGTAATTAATCTTAAGAAAGTAAAACAATAAGCGCTCAAATTATATTAAGTAAATTAGTCAAGAATAGTTTTTTTATATTATTTTTAATCTGTGGATTTTTAGGTTTTTTACTTACTCATGTTTCATTTCTAACAGTAGTAACACCAGAGAGATTGTTATTGGCTAAGGGAATTTGGCTAATACTTGTTATTGGTCTTTTTGTTTTATACATTTTATTTCAATCTGTTGCAACAGTTCGCTCTCTTAAAAATAGGCAACAGCAGGTGGAAATAAATTTTACTAAAGTTACCACTCAAGTAGTAGATATTGATTGGATAACAATTAAAGAAATAGTTATAAAGTCAAGCTTTAAAAAAAAGTTTTAGAGATTGTCAAAACTATAATAGATAAATTAATTGAAAATATAGAAGACGAAAAAAAGGTAAGTTATACATTTATAAAAGTTATTGCTATCATTTTTATAGTATTAAATGTATTTATTTTTCTTCCTTATGATTTAATATTAAATATTTTATTACATACTGATATTAAATTATGGTCAGGTATTTTGGCTTTACTATCAGCAATGGGAGCAGGTCTCATTCTGTTAGGGGAACTTTTTCTAGCATCAAACTCTCAAGTTGAAATTAGTAAATTAAAAAAGTGCCTTTGTTTACTGGAACAAGCAAATATACTAATTGATAGTATAGGATAAAACAAAAGTATTACACGCAGTACATAAAACTGGATTGGATGGCGCTTGATGTTAAAATTGAAGAATCTAAAAATAGAGGTATATAAAAAACTTCTGAAAAATCTTGAGCTTTAATTGAGATAAAAACAGATTGAAAGCGAATCAAGATTTTAACTACTCAGTGTAAAAATATGTTTTACGTATT
>Ga0181464_1000217_pt1 | contig 21210 bp, 24 predicted proteins | sample InSIn2gowninarea_FD_119074 | JGI IMG/M metagenome (GOLD analysis project Ga0181464, IMG submission 119074) | Clean room microbial communities from NASA Spacecraft Assembly Facility at Jet Propulsion Laboratory, Pasadena, California, USA -... ...
GTTGTACCGCTGCATCAGATAATTTTGCATGCGGGCTTTCGTGGCAACAAAGACGTAGTAGACCAGACCGAGGCCATGGTACATGGGAAGCACACATAGTCCTCTCCTCTGCGTTATGTTCTTGTCGGACAGTTGTGTCATTATCAGCTGCATGGTAGTCGCGACGAGACTGTAATGGGTCACTTCGACACCCTTGGGGAGACCGGTCGTGCCAGATGAGTAGAACAGGATGGCTGTGTGGTTTGCCATTTCTGCTGACGTATATTCCTCCCATTCGAATGTGCCTCCGACTTCCGGAGGCGACACGAAGGATCTCCAGTGCTGCTCATTGCCAGTGAGGAGTTCCTCTTGGGTTTTTGATGCTGTAGCAGAGTGTGATTTCAAGTCTTCAAACACATATAAGCAGCTCTCGTCCAACCCGGCGGATTTTATAGCCTCCCGAGCTGATCCTAGGCAGTTTGCTGCTACGAAGACAAATCGAGGCTCGCTGTCTTTCAACTGATATGCCAACTCCCTTGCTGTCCCGGCCGGATTGGCACTGTTGTAGATGCCACCTACCATCAGGGTTCCCAGCACTACGACAGGAGTCCAGAAGCTGTTACCCGATATCAACATCAATCGATCCCCCTTCTGCAGACCAGCGGCCGTCAAGCCAGCTGCGAATCGCTTCGACCATTCCCGTAGGCTATGAAGGGTGAAGTAGTGCGTCTCAGGCCGTGTCCAGTCGAGCAATATCTTCTGGGTGTCTGACAGCTTCGCATCTGGTGTGCCGAAAAGGAAAGAAGGTAAAGATGTGTATGGTGGCGATAGTGGCCACCTGGACTCGTACGGCATCTTGACAGGAGCTCAAGATGAACGAGATTGATGGTATCGACGGCTTTGTAGATCTTAGACGTTCTATCAGTGAAAATAAAGCGCCGAAAGGGAGACTGACAGGCTGTCTATGTAACCCTTTCTTGCAGACCAGACGGAATACGTCCAGGTAAACCGGGCTAGCAAGGGTTGCTACGAAGACTCAAGTAAGCCACGCACCCGTACAACAGGGTCCTTCCACGAGCTGTCCAATGCCACACAGCTCAGTCATAATCACGCAGCGGCTCCGTGCTGTATGCGTTAGTTGATCGGTGATCAACCTGAAGGTGTCCGGGAATGCGTCGGATCCGCTGACAGCAGGGAACTTTCAACCGAATAATGGAGGAAGCTACAGAGTATGCCTAGGTAGAAGATGTCGGAGAACAACAGCCAGAAGGAGCATCAAACTCCTCAAGAAAGACGAATTTCACACAATCCAGAAGTCATGGCAAGCACAGCCAGCGCAGTAGCTCCCGAGAGCTACATTAGCAAAATCTGGCCCCAAGGGATATTCGGTACGGAGATAAACTCTCATTTCACTGCATCACACTGATTTTGTACAGAAAACAGGGTAGTCTTCTGCACAGGTGGGTCAGGAGATATTTGCAGCTCGCAGGTGCGAGCACTGATCTATCTTGGAGCGAACGCTTGCATCGTCGGCCGAAACGAAGGAAAGGCTGAAAGAGTTGCTGCAAGTATCGCGAAAGCCAGGCCTAGTGCTAAAGTACTTGGGATCGGTAACATCGATGTGCGCAAAGTGGAAAGCTTAGAAGCTGCGGTTTCGAAATGTGTATCAACCCTGGGAGGAATTGATTTTGTCATGTAAGATATCCGACGTCTCACAGCAGGACACTTGTCAATATCAAACATCTGGTCTAAGAAGCATTTTGGCGGCGGCCGCTTGGAGGAACCATGGCGAAAAGTGACGAGTGACACTGATGCAGCGCCGACTTCCACGACAAGAACGTCGACCTTGCTGGACTGAGGCATCAGTCAGATATTAGTCCGACCTGGTCGATTGCGGGGTCGAAAGCTGACGAAACTGAATCGTGACCAAGCTCCAAAGCGGAAAAGCTCGATAATGTGACTTTGCCCCAGCGAGATAGATATCTGGGGTCTCCAATCGTTATGCGGATAGGACGGGAGCAACAGAGGAAGAGGGACGAAGCAGGGCGCCTCGACAGATGCCCTTCCGGGGCTTCTGACCAGCGCCAAGAGTCGGCTCTGACAATGCATCTTGAGGCTAATGGGAAAAGGGAAAAGCTTCAGGCTAGTGAGGCTTTAATCTGATGATACCGATCACCACGATGACCTTTCGTTGTAAGCATAGCACTTGGTCTGTCTGGCATGTATTTCTCCTGTTTCGGCTCCGAATATGCCGCCGGCGCGCAGCACAAGCGAGAGACATGGAAGGATGAAGCCGAAGGATCTTTGTCTCCCATTGGTCGCACGATCAAGCATGGAGCCCATGTCGAGCTTAGCAAAGTTGATGCCGCCATGATATGAAGTACGAGGTACTTCAAGCATCTTTCTGACTTGACATGTCACCTTGTGAGGGAGTGACACTGCTTACTCAACCAAATTCCTTCTCCTACTTACAACGGCAAGGTGGTGGTCATCACTGACGCTACCGCTCCATTTGCTCAGGATTGCGCCAGCTTGTTGGCAGCTCGCGGCGCAAAGTTGGTCCTCAACTACCCACCGACCTCGACGTCGACACGCAATGGGGTGAACAACAGCAATTCTTCAGTCCATGATGTATTTTACCATCTCGAGCACGCGGAAAAAATTGTGGCAGAGGCCGTAGAGAAATATGGTACTGTTCATGCTCTGGTCAACAATGCTTCCGCGAGAAGCCCAGGTCTATCGTATGATCTGCAGAGCTCCAGAGCTTGGGAGTCCATGCGAAGATTCGTCGTAGACGGAGTGTTCAAGGTACTATCACCACGAGCTGCTTTCATCGGTTCTGACATGTCCAGTGTGCCAAGGCTGTCTGGCCGCATTTTCGGAAAAACAGCTATGGACAAATGCTGTTCATAGACCCTGTCTCTGCAGGGCCTGGCGTGGCCGAGCTTGGTGGGCTGACTTTATTGTACGACCATGAGGCTGCTCTCTGATTTTGAACAGCTGGTCGGTTCGCGCTCTTCGGATTTGCTGAAACATTGGCCCGAGAAGGAGCGAAATACAACATCCGTGTAAATGTGATAGCACCACAATGTGCGTTATTCTTGTAGAGCTTCCAGGACTTCAACAACAACTAACCAAGTCGCGTTTAGCGCCTCTATATATCACCGGTGAACAATCATACTCCATCCCAGAGCTCGCCACGGTCACCTCACTCGCGGTAGCACTAGGCCTTGGCTCAGATACTGATGCGGCGGGTTCACTCTACAGCGTTGGAAGCGACCATATCGGCAAACTCCGCTGGGAGAGGTCGAAAGGAATTTTTCTGAACCCGGACCTCGACTTTAGTGCTGGGATGCTGGGTACGAGATGGAGCGAGATCCACGACTTTTCCGAGAGAGAATACCCCACATCGCCCATGGACTTTGGGAAATGACTACCCAAAATGCAGCAGCTGCCAGCAAATACCAAGCACCCTTCTCCGGAGTTCACGGGAAAGGTCGTTTTGGTCACCGGTGGTGCATCTGGGTAAGTCTGACCATGGACCTCAAGAGACACTTTCAGACTGACACGCGAGCCGACAACAGGCTTGGTCGCGTGTACTCGAATGCGTTCGCAGAACGAGGCGCTTCAGTGGTTGTGATTGACAGGGCAGACCCTCAGGGAGTTGTGGACGAGATCCGCAGTAACGGCGGTAAAGCCGCTTCGGTCACTGCATCAGTCGAACAAGGCGAGCACATCGTCCAAGAGGCACTCAATATCTTCGGGCGCATCGACATACTCGTTAACAATGCGGGATTCGTTCGCGACAAGTCGTTCGCCAACATGGACGACACCCTCTGGCGTACGGTGATGGACGTCCATCTCGAAGGCACCTATCGTATGACCAAGGCCGTCTGGCCACATTTTGTGCGCCAGCAGCACGGCTGCATCATAAACACCACCAGCACCAGTGGTATCTACGGCAACTTCGGCCAGGCCAACTATTCCGCCGCGGTGAGTAAGAGTAGTGTTCAACCATGACGAACCCTGACCACAGCCACAATTAAATACTGACTGATTCGAACCAGAAACTGGGTATCCTCGGCATCTCAGGGGCCACTGCTCGTGAAGGAGAGAAGCACAATATCCGGGTCAATACCATCGCCCCCGTCGCCAGCACCGGAGGCCTGGCCGTGGCCCTGTCCAACACCAATGACAAGAACAAGCAACCCATCTTTCGGCCTGAGTACATTGCCCCGATCGTGCTCCTCTTGACATCAGACACTCTCAACAGCCGCCGAAACTACACGACAGGAGGTCCATTCGAAATTGGCGGCGGATGGCACGCGAGCACTCGCCTGCGGTCCGCTTCTCGATTCGAGATCCCTTCCGCCATCGAAGCGGCATCGCCCGAAGCTCTATCTGCACCTTGGCCAGCGACGACGAATGGACTCACTGCGCCCTCGACAGCCGCACTCGTCAAGCGCAATCAAGATGTCCTAGAGACCATCGCAGGCCTGAAGCGTGTCAACGTTCAGCATATCGAGTATACGTATACCGACAAGGACGTTATCCTCTACAGTACGTAAATATTCAGATTTCTCTTTTATTTCTTTACAGACCACCTCAACAGTCGTCGCGCTCTGAATCCTCATGACTAGACTGCGAGACTAATCAATCACCGCCTTTTTTTTCCAGACCGTGTCTTCGCGCACGTACGCCATGCCTGCACGCTGTCCTGACGCCGTCGACGACTTCAGGACCTCCGAAGAGCAGGCCGCTTGGTACAGGCTAACAGGCGACCGCATGGCCATGCACGTCGACCCAGACTTCAGCAGGCATGCGGGCTTTCCCGTCCCGATCCTGCATGGGATGTGCTCCATGGGCATCGCTGGGAAGCAGCTGTTCCAACGGTACGGCATGTATCGGAGCATCAAGGTCAAATTCGTGGAGACCGTCATGCCGGGCCAGACGCTGCGCACAGAATCGTGGAGCTTGGCGCCCTCTGGAGACGGAAGCGCGAGGGACCAGAATCTAGTCGTCTTCCAGACTAGGGTCCTCGAGACTGGGAAATTATGCATTGCAGGGGGAGTGGTTGAGTTACGTGAGCCATTCAGGCGCGGCCACCCTTCTGTGTCCACGTTCAAATTGTAGTAAGAATCATTAGGGACAAGACATGGCATCGGCGGGTCTTTGGATACAGCTAAGACATTGAATTCTCCCGATGCCATGCAGCGGCTCCGTGAATCTTTTGATAAGCTCTCTTTCTTGACTCCGTTGTGATGATCGAGCAACAAGCCTCGACAAAACACCGCGAGACGCTTCAAGATAGTCTAGCGACCGATGGGACCGAAGCGGACCCGATAGTGGGAAGGCCTGAGCCTAGAAGCGGCCCAAACTCGTCCTTGTCCCCACCCATGGTGAATCGTGCCAAGGTCGCTTCCCCAGAGTGTTCATCGTAGGTAGACACACCCGCTCCATGCTGGGGAAAGGTAATACCTGAACTTCCTCGTACGATTACCTTGTCATCTATATCAAGGCTTCTTTTCCTGGTCATGATCTCCAATGTAAAGTAGATTCGCTTCTGTACTGAGTCCTCCACTGTGACCCCTGTTCTTCGGTGTTAACCCTCCAGCCCCTCTCCACCTTGACTCGACAACGGAGGCATGTTCCCCATCGGAGGCCAAAACAGACATTTTGCAACAATCCCCGGAGCATGCCGAAAATGCTGCTTTTTCCAACCAGGAACTGGAAATGGTAGAAGACAGGCACGATGGAAGCGTGGACGAGCGTCTGGAGAAGAAAGTCAGGTACGTGTGAAGCCGGTGGTCACTCAAAGGCACAAGTATCCACCAAGAGATGACAAAGATAACCTCTCGCCAGGCGGAAGCTGGACCTGCGCCTTGTCCCCATTCTCGCTGCCATTTACACCATGGCGCTAGTCGATAGGACCAACCTGGGAAGCGCCAGAATCGCAGGTCTGGACGAAGCTACGGGCCTTGCTATCGGAAACCGTGCCTCTATCACAAGTAAGCGCTCCACGTTGCCTCAAAGCAGACTCTTCTTCCCCAAAGTTGCCAGCTGAATTTGACAACGGCTGCGGATATAGTCCTGGTCTTTTACGTGGGATACATCGTGTTCGAAAATTCCAAGTAATATGGTGCTGAAAAAACTTGGTCCTGCTACGTGGCTGTCTTGTCTTACACTTGCTTGGGGATTGGTAACCCTGGGCATTGGCTTCAGTAAGAATTGGCAAACCGTGGCGGCCTGTCGGGTCCTCCTGGGTATCTGTGAGGCCGTAAGCGATGGCCCTCGATACTGTATGCCAGGTCTTTGGCTAAATCATACGTGTAGGGACTGTTTCCAGGATGCCTATATCTGATGGCTTCTTGGTATCCGAAGTTCGAGTTGCCAAAAAGGTCTGGCGTGCTCCTCCCCTGCGCAAATCGGCATCGAACTGACTCAGGACAGGGTCGCCGTCTATTTCATGACCGGCTCTTTCCTATCCTCTTTTGCCAACATTCTCTGCGTTGGTCTGACCCACATTGCCGATGACCCAGACACGAATGGTTGGAAGTACATATTCATTGTCCAGAGTGCGATTACCATCGCGACAGCCATAATAGCATGGTTCCTCATTGTGGACTTCCCGGAACGCGAGATCCAGAAGGCCAAGTTTCTCTCCGTCGATGAGGCCCAAGTGCTTAGAGCGCGTCTCGTTCGAGATCGGGGTTCGGCTGAGGGGGAACGTGTGACCTGGCGTACCATCAAAGCAGTCGGTCTCGATTGGCGAGTATGGTCCCTGTGAGTTGCAAGCAGCGTGCCAACGTGTCTTATCGATGACTGATGTTGTCCGACAGGTCATTTATATACATGGCAGGTGCTGCAGGCGTCTATGGCCTCTTATTGTTTCTTCCGATTGTCCTCCGGCGGGGGTTAGGGTACAGTAAAACGAAGTCATTCCTGTTGGCCGCGCCGCCAGCAGCCCTTGCAGTTATATTTGTCCTCCTAATCAGCATCATCTCGGACAAGTACCGTGTCCGGGGGCCTTTTGTCATCCTGGAAGGCGCTCTGGGCATCATAGGCTTGTGCATGATTGGTTTCCTAGACCACCCAACACCACGATATATAGGATCGTTCTTGGGCTCCTGCGGGTGCAACGGCTTGATCGTCACGGCAGCATCTTGGCAACAGAACAACATCAGAGGAGACGCAAAGAGATCGGTTCTGGCTGCTATCCAGGTCTCAACAGCGGGAATTGGTGGTATTTAGTCGGGACTGGTCTTTAGACAGCAGGTGTGTCTGAACGGCCTTTCGTTGCGGGATGATTGCCGATTGTTAATTTCTTGTTCGCAGGATGCACCAAACTTCGTTCCCGGCCTTGTCGCATGCTGTGCCCTTGTAGCGTGGTCGATGCTGTTGACCGCGATCACGATTCCCTTCCTCATTCGGGCGAACAGGCAGGCGGATCGTGGCGAGAGGATCCTGGAAGGAAGCACGTCGTTCCGTTATGTTTGGTGAAGCGAACATTCGAAGGATCGAGACGTGTGTTTGATTCATGCAATGTAGTGACCGTCACCCCGTATCACTAACGTCTTCGCCACTTCTTCAGAGAGTTTGGCACAATAAACCTTGCTGTTCGTCGCAAGAGGCCGATGAGATGGTTTCCATGGTAACAAGCTGTTTATACAATGAAGAATCGCTCATTTTCACTCCGCTCAGCGCATAGTTGTGCAAGGAGAATATTTTGGAACAAGTGGTACGCTTTGGAAGACTCCGGTTGAAGTCGCAGCCATAGCACTCGACAATCTTCATCGTCAGGTTCCATGGCAAATACGCATGGTGCCGACTTTCCGAAACAGATGGAGGTGTCGCGTGTATATGTTAGTACTATCACAATACTAACTTCTTGTCTTACGAGTACTCTTGCAACATGGGCGGCCCTAAGCCCTGTCCACGGCATCTCATTCGCCCTCGTGTGACTGTGTGGAAGTTTCATGCCTGCAAGTCTTCTCGGCAGACGGGTGAGGAGTTCTGGGCAGACTTCCAATTGTTCAGATGACTGGACGTCGATCATGATCAACACCACTATCCCACGTTGCAATGCTCCATCGACGCATCTCCACAGACGTCTCATCTGACCACACAAGAAAACCAACCACCACACGATTTGGATGGCCAAGATACTCAAACAATGGGTAATTTCTCCGCAGTGTTCGGCCTGAATACTGTGCTAAACTCGGGCTGGTATGGACAAGCCTTAACAATCTAGTGACACAATATTCTCAAGGCCTTGACCACAGCCGTGACAGCCGACCCCTGTCTTGGATCCGATCTCGATGAGTACTGTGATATACTCTATACGAGTACCACACTATCTCCTTAGGGCACTACGAATACCAATAATGGTCGCCCAAGACTATACGATGACGTCGATCTTCATTGTCTGTGCAATGGCGCCTTGACATGCGACGACCCCAAGGTTCACATGCTGGGGTATGCCCAGATGGAGATGGAAGGGATATAAAAAAGGCAGGTAACCCTCTCGGATTCTTTCCCATTCCTCGGATTCTTCCTGCAATGCTCCAATTGCCCGGCAAATCCATTTCAGTTCAAGTATTTCTTCGCCCTGATCATTGATCTTATTACCCCCAGACATGGCCGAAAGTGAGAAGATTCGTGAGAAGAGATCGCAGTCTAGCGACAGAACCGCTGTTGGTGCCAGTGCGGCCAATGTTGAGCATGCTGGAAAGCGCCAAAGACGTTCAGTGATCGACCCTGACATCAACAACTTGAGTGCCGCCTTCGAAAACCCATTAAGTGATATTCCCAAGGAACAATTGCTACAGGATGTCGAAACCTTCTGCTCGAAGCACAATCTCATGGACTACCTCGATGCCTTCAAGAAGGGCGCCTTGATCGCTCAACGTCCTTACGAAACGGATGATATCTCTGAATTGACCCAGGAGGATCGCGACATCTTGACTCGAGAACACACTCATCGATGGCATCAGCCTTTTACTCTCTATTGGTTAGTAGTGATGTGTAGTCTTGCGGCCGCGGTGCAAGGTATGGATGAGACCGTCAACAACGGAGCCCAGGCTCTATATCTCAAGCAGCTTGGTATTACGGATACAAACCGCTTTTCGTCCAGCGTGGGTACTTCCCTCCCCTATATCTACTTTATGCATTGCACGAAAGGCACACTTGTGCACTCTTGCCATTACATTGTGCTTGCATGCAACTGTACTGACCGTATTTGTACTAGATGCAAGACAACCTAACAGGACTGATTGTCGGCGCGCCGTACCTTTGTTGTGCCATCCTCGGTTGCTGGCTCACCGAGCCCATGAACAAAGTCTTCGCTCGTCGAGGCACCATCTTCATCTCCTGCTTCATCGCCGCCGTTGCCTCGATCTGGGAAGGAGTTGCAAATTCCTGGGTCAATTTGTTCGTGGCTCGATTCGTGCTCGGTAGGCTGACGATTGCACACTTCGCTCGAGAAGTCAACATTTAACAGGCTCTGTCCAGGTCTGGGTATTGGTCCCAAGTCTTCCACTGTCCCTGTCTACTCTGCCGAGTGCGCTCCAGCTCCGATCCGCGGTGCTCTTGTCATGATGTGGCAGATGTGGACGGCTTTCGGTAAGCTTATTCCAGTTGCACACCGTATATGGTCTAACAATATCTCCAGGCATCATGCTCGGGAACATCATGGGCGTCGCCTTCGGTGGCCTGGCCCCAGATCTTGGCTGGAGGCTCATGCTAGGCAGCACTGTCGTGCTTCCTATCATTGTTTGCGCCCAAGTCTACTTCTGTCCCGAGAGTCCTAGGTATATCAGCTGTCCCGAATAGGTGCCACGAGGCTGTTGCTAATAATGACGCAGATGGTATATTCAACACAACCGCCCTGAAAAGGCTTTCCGTTCGTTCCAACGTCTGCGCCACTGCGATTTACAGGCAGCAAGAGATACCTACTACACCTATGTCGGTGTCGAATTGGAGCGTCAAGCCCTCAAGGGCAAGAACCTGTTCACTCAATTCGTTGAGCTCTTTACCATCCCTCGCAATCGCCGCGCCGCCTGGGCTAGTTGGATTGTCATGTTTGGTCAACAGGTAAGTTTACTGATCTCTTGGTTGGCTATGAATTGGATTCAGCATCTGACATGGCAACAATAGTTTTGTGGTGTGAATGTCATAGCGTACTACAGTACGACCATCTTCATCGAGTCCGGATACTCCACGACAGACGCATTGCTGGCCTCGATGGGTACTGGTATCCTGAACTGGGTCTTCGCTCTGCCAGCCGTCTTCACAATCGATCGTTGGGGCCGTCGCGTCCTCCTGTTGTTCACGTTTCCCTTCCTCGCCATCTTTCTTTTATGGACTGGGTTCAGCTTCTGGATCAAGAACAACAAGGCGAAGGTCGGAATGGTTACTACAGGAATGTACCTCTTCGAATGCTTTTACAGTCCTGGCGAAGGTCCCGTACCTTTCACATACTCGGCTGAAGCATTCCCTGTGACACATCGTGATGTGGGTATGAGCTTTGCAACAGCAACAACGTGGTGTTTCAACTTTATCTTAAGCTTCAGCTGGCCACATCTGCTGAGTGCATTCAAACCACAAGGTGCATTTGGGTGGTACGGTGCCTGGTGCCTGATCCTTTGGGTACTTATCCTACTTTTCGTGCCTGAGACCAAGGTATGTTGCCTCTTACATCGCTGTGTCGTTGCTTGTTTGCTAACGGATCAATAGGCCCTTACTCTTGAAGAGCTTGACCAGGTGTTTGGAGTCAGTACACGGAAGCACATGAGTTACCAAATGAAGAATGCCATCTGGCACTTCCGTGTCTGGGTGATGAGGCAGAAGCTCGAACCATTGCCTCCGTTCTATCGGCGAGCGGAGAAGCTCAATGAGGCGTAAGAGAGGAAGACATATTGGATAACGTCAGGACAACAACTGTGTCAGAGAGCCCTATCATGTAATCCTTAGGGAAGATGAGGCGAAACATTTCAAGAGGTGCTTACCACTATTAAATAATAAGTTATCAATTCCATGTACGATTAATCATATCTCAACGGATGAGAACTGCTTACCTACTTGAGGGGAGGAATGCCGTTGGCGTGTTGAGTAAGATTCCGCATCTACCCGCCACCTGGAATTGCTCGGTGTATCTCTGCCGAGGAAGCACCCCGGAAGAAATCGGAAAAGGCTTCTCCTCTACATCCCACTTGTTGCCCCTCCATCCACTTTCTCTTCGCATCTCCTCGTCTTTGTGCGGAACGAATCGAATCCTAATCGCTGCCATCTTCTTTCGGATTGTCGTCTCCTGGTGGCATGCGGAGTATTCATCCCTCAATTTTGGTCCAGCAACATCTCCCGACGGGCTCTCCATCGCTAGACTGTGATGAAGTCAAATGCCTCGACCACCCGAGGATGGGGCCATCGGAATTCTAAACGATCTTCTATTTGAACAATTGATCTTGCTATCTTGCGCTCCTGATTGAAAAACCATACATTTGCTTCCACTACCTCATTTTGACCGTGATTGTGTTTGTTGCATTCTTAGCCCAGTTTCCTGAATTGAAGCCTACTCCAACGAAGCTCGGTTCCTTGCATCTGACGTCGTTCTCCTCCATTCCACCGAACCCGACTCCTGTCCATCGCGTGCCGACCTCTTACCTCTGTTCTCTGCCTGCGTAGGAGCTTCGCTGTCTAAATATTTGCTAAAATGGCCTCCAACGGCGGTTCCAATGGCTACTCGAGTGGCACTGGAACGGAGAAGATCAACACCGACATCATTTCCCTCACACGCTTCCTGACCGAAGAACAAGCAAAGCACAAGGAAGCCACTGGTGATTTCACGTCAGTAGACTCTTCCTCAGTCAAACCACCAAGCTAACATGGAACACAGACTTCTCTGCCACGCCCTGCAATTCTCCTTCAAATCCATCGCCTACTACATCCGACGAGCCACGCTGATCAACCTGACCGGTCTGGCCGGTTCGTCCAATATCACCGGTGATGACCAGAAGAAGCTCGATGTGATTGGAAACGATCTGTTCGTTGCAGCCATGCGAGGATCTGGTCGGTGTCGAGCAGTTGTCTCGGAAGAGGAGGATGAGATTATATACTTTGACGACAGCCCGAATGCCAGATATGTAGTTGCTTGCGACCCCATTGACGGTTCAAGCAACTTGGACGCTGGAGTCAGCGTTGGCACCATCTTTGGCGTTTTCAAGCTCCCAGACAGTGTCATTGGGCGCAAGCCCACGGCTGAGGATCTGTTGATGCCCGGTTCCGAACTGCTCGCTGCTGGGTATGTTACCACCCTCCTTCTTACTCGCAGGAATGTGACTGACCCTGTCCAGATTCACCATGTACGGCGCCTCCGCTCAACTAGTCATCACCATGAAGGGCGGCACAGTTAATGGTTTCACTTTGGTAAGATTTAACCTCTCACGGGGAGTCGCATATTAGCTGACTTTAGTGTGTAGGACAACGCCCTAGGCGAGTTCATCCTAACCCACCCGGACATGCGCATCCCCAAGAAACGCGCCATCTACTCCGTCAATGAAGGTAACTCGATGTACTGGACCGACAAGACGAAAGCCTACTTTGAATCGCTCAAGTACCCCAAAGAAGAAGGCGGCAAGCCCTATTCGTCCCGGTATATCGGATCCATGGTCGCAGACGCGTACCGCACGTTGTTGTACGGTGGCATCTTTGCATACCCCGCCGACAAGAAGTCGCCGAAGGGCAAGTTGAGGATCTTGTACGAGTGTGCGCCTATGGCTATGGTCATGGAGAATGCCGGCGGCAAGGCCGTGGACAGCAATATGGCTAGAATGTTGGAGGTTAAACCTGCGACTATCCATGATCGATCGGGTATTTTCATGGGCAGCCCCGAGGAGATGGATAAGGTGCTGGAGGCTCACAAGTGAGGAAATCGAAGAAGTTGAATATAACAAAGCTGGGAGAATTTCTGCGATATTGTTCCATGTGAGATGAGGTACCTGGTATGCACATGAGTACACCTAACTACGCAGGATGCGTTGCAACCATGGCAATAGGGGGTTCCTGAAAGTGTGACGATATTACTCTGACGAAATATGAAATTTGTCAATGTTCCTACCAACACAAATCTATGCCGGTGTTATACAATTGCTTCTCGTACAATGTCGTTGCCCCGTCCACCATTCAGTTCGTTCGCGAACAAGTCGGTTCAATTTCAATACCATACTCGTTCTTCGTTAATTCCTGCATATGCCGATCAATAGCGGCCTCAATAGTCGTCCATACCGTGGGTCGCGCCTCCTCTTCATCCTTGACCTTCGGCAGATTGTAACCGTGCCCTCAGCTCTTCGAGCGCACCCACAACCTCGTTCTCAATACTTGTTTCGCCACTCGCACTCTCGGTGCTAATTCTATTCTGTGTAAAGCGCCCATACCGCAAATCACTCAGCCCTCCCACACGATCCTCACAGTCTTTGTGGACCGTGTCAACCTGTTCTTCCAGCGCCGCAATTTCTGACAGTAGATCTTCCTTTGCCATTCTCATAGCCTTCAGCAGCGAGTCTGTCGTATGGTTGTTTTGACTCTTGCTCGGTAACGTACTTCCCAATGGACCGTGCAGATTTCTGTCGATATCTACCTCGGCAGGACCACACCCATCCGTGTGCTCGTCTGCGTCTGATCCGGAACCAACGTCGTGATTGTCGTGTTCGTCACCGTGACTATCGAATGGTTTGCCGTTCTGGTCACCGTCCTGGTCTCCGTTGACTCCGTTGTCGGTCCCCGAGCTTCGCCCCTGTGTATGTCTGTGTGTGGAACATCCAAATTCTCTTCGTTCTCCGTCTCGTTTTCGCTTGAGCTTGTTTCTGTTCCGCTCCCGTTCGCGTGATGACTGTTCCCGTGCCCGTTCATTCTCTTCTCGATGGATTTGGCGTGCGAGATGGGCTGTTAGGGTGGTGCTGCGGCGGCACTCTTCTTCGACGTGGCGGCGAACGTCGTCGATGGTGATGTCTCGCTGGAATTGGAGTTCACGGTACAAACGTTTCAGGGAAGGGTTCTGGCGTGATGAGGCCGGGATGAGGGCCTGGAAGGCTGTGTAGGGGAGGATGGTGGATAGAGGAGATGGGTGAAGGAGGTATGATTGTAACAATTCCGCTTCGGTTGGTGGTGAAGGTGCCATGGTTGGAAGTTGTGGAAGGTGGGAGGTGAGAAGTGTTGTTGAGAGTGTGGAAGGTGTTGATTTAGGGTTGATGGAAGGTGCGATGGAATGATCAGCAGGCGCCGTCCGATCTGGTGAAATCGGGGAGTCGCGAGGTCTCTGTATGATTTTGTCGGAGATTGTATTCAGATTTAGAGTGAAATGAGGTGGACTTGCTAGTCACACTGTTGCTGCCCTGGAAGCCCAAGGGACGGTTCTCGTCTCCTTCTTTTACGAGGACTTTGCTCTCGTAGATGGTCGAGGAATGATCCCACAGGTCATTCACGTGGATTAGAGATGTTGTATGGTAGGCCGTCCGTTACAAGCTCTGTATTTGTCGTCTTGTCGAAAACCCGGGAAATGTGGCAATGTGTAGGGAGGTCATTCGGAGTAGTCACTCGTTCAATCTCGTCCTGTCACGACGACTCCCTCGATCAACAACAACTGAATTCGTGCTGCGTCAATAGGGCTCACAGGCCGGTCGGGTTTGTTGGGGTGAATCTCTGACCTTTGGATTGTGGTAAGTGGTCGACCTCAAGAGGAATTAACTAACAAAGTGTCGTTCCCACAGCGGTTGACCTGAGAATACGTGGTTTTGATGAACTCGGCTGCCTCCTGACCAGTACGGTCGACGAGCTGATGGGGCTGAGGCACTTCAATCTCAAAGGCCTTGAGTCGTATTGTGAGCAATCTCCTCTTATAGGATCGTTGTCGGTGCTATACTCTGAGCGGACGGCTTGCTGAACGGTGCCGCGGTCCGCAAGGTCCGTTGCTGACCTGGGGGCTATCACTTGCAAAGCACGGGCAATAAACAAGTCAGGGTCGTTTTCCTTGTTGTCCTGGATTGCGTCGTCAATTCAGGTAGCATTGTCGTCCTGGTTTCCAAGCTGGGGTCCTGGTCCTTCTCCGTCCCAGTCGGGTACAGTGTCTGTATCACAGTCTGGTTCGGTGTCTGTGTCTGTGCCTCAGGCAGATCGTTTTGCTGCCAACGTGCAGATACTAAGTCCGGCTCTGAGCTTGGAAGCGACACTGCGTCGATGCACTCCTTGGTGCTTGGGGCTTGACAGTAAAAAGCACGTTTAGATTGACTTGATGCCGTCCGTTGCCACACAGACCGCTAGTGCGACGTGGCCAAACTGTTAAAGGATGGCAAGCAAGATGGCACCTTGCTATTGTCGTCCGTTAGGTATGTTGCTTAGCCGTGACCCGTATCTTGCAACGATATCGCCAGTAGTTGGACGGTGGTCGTGCCCTACGCAGACTGTCTGATGCACGACACTTTCAAGGATACTCCGTGGTCGGGCTTGTCGGGATCAGTCTCGCTGTTGGTCGCAAACTCCTTTCCACTGGGGCCTCCACTGCTTCTCCGACGTGGCTGTATCGATAAAGCATGTAGGAGTGAAGGGTCTTTTATGCCTGCTGTCTTTTGGACGCGTTGCCGCCCGCCAATCAGCGGGCGATGCACAGTCGTGACACTGGATCACGTGTTGCGACAACTGCCTTCGATTGTTTCCTTTACTTTGCACACCATAGTCTCTTTGCTCACTTCATCTTTCTCATAGTCTCTTTGTTTCTCGGCTGCGTCATCGAAGCCCCGGTCGCACTCAAGCTGGTCGGCCCACAGCATTTCCTCCTTTTCGTTGATTCTCACCACATCGCGTCAGGAGTCTGAACATTTTGAGTCGCGCGACCGAAATCAGATCGACGACTCGCCATGGCGCCTCAGGCGACTGAGAGCAAGCCCATGTACCAGAAAGATGAGAAAGCACTGTGCTTCCACGGCGAGTTGCTGTACGACGCCAAAGTGCTTGAAGTGCGGAGGACCGATCCAAAAGACAAGACCAGCGCTCACGAATATCGAGTCCATTACAAAGGGTGGAAGAATACGTGAGTCTCCTCAATGCCCTGTCTCATCCACTGCTCTGTCTTCCTGATGCTCTTGAATTCGGAACACCTGTTGTTTGGGGCCTGCAGTGCTCAGCTCGCCGCACCCCCTGAATTTGTCCAATGAGCAATTGATCATATAGGCCGGTGTCGGTGGTCGGACCTTGCAATGAATGAACGAGACCCTAAAATCGATCTTCCTCACTGTCTCGTCATTAACAAAGACCAGCTACCAACACAACCGGTCAACAATGATCATGACCACCAGTATCCTTCCTGGAAACCTCAAAAGACACCATGGCTGACCAAACTTCGTCTAGTTGGGATGACTGGGTACCACAAGACCGACTGCGCAAGCTCACAGATGAAAATCGAGAACTCGCAGCCAACCTGAAGAAAGAGCTCGCCGCAGCAAACGCCCCCAGAGCCGCTCCAAAACCCACAGGCAAAACCCGACGTGGTCAAGGCTCCGAATTCGGCTCTGGCCGTGGAAGCGAAGAACGTACATCATCCGTCCCTGCCGCCGGTGGTAGAGGTTCGAAGCGAGCAAGAGATAACGATATTGAAAAGGTTCGTGGTCCCATACCCCGTACACCTACCCGTGATATTTCTCCATTTTCCCCAATGATGAGCCCCCTTTTGGATACTGCACCTACCCACCTGGATACCCCGGATACTCTTGGACCTATTTCTGGAGAGGAAATGGATATCGATTCTTTCACACACCCCAAAGGCAATTCAGGATATCGAAATGGAAATCAAGCCAGGAATCCACCGGATAACAAATTGGAGCTGGACATGGAAGCTAGCGACGACCATGCTCCACCGCAGAAAGGACGCAAAGGCAGCAGGACACTCTTGGGTCTGGATCTTGATCAGGATCTCAAACCATATGTTCCACGGCATGCCGCTGTGAAGGCAACAAATCTCATGTCCGGTACTTCGTCAAAGAAAAGACCATCCTTGGACAGTGATTTCGACGAACCAGTCAAGAAGACAAAGGCAAAGCCTGTGAACAAGAAGACGAAGACCGCAGCAAAACAGTCAAAAGTCGCTTCTGACAACGAGTCTGAATCTGAAAATGTCGGAGCTGGTAGTGATCTACCAATCGCGCCTATAAAAATTCGTCTGAAGATCACGCCTAAAACTCGTCGCGTTTCTCTTGGTTTGCGACCGAGACAAGTCACGAACTATGATGAAGACGCAGAGGTGCCAGACAGCGAAGATGAAGTCGTCTCGACACTACAGAGGAGCGCAAAGGGCGAACCTGCGCAAGGAAGTGCCACACCCACGATTCAAATTCCAAAACGACCTTCAACTCCTGAAGAATCCTTTTCACCCTCTCCCGACATAACAAAAACATCAACACGCATCGGAAGACCGTTGACTCGCAGCACAAGAATGTCTGATCGGCCCACCTCATCCTCTCGTCGTACTCGGTCCAGCGGCGGAAATGATGCGGAATACCAGAGAATCCTGCAATCTGGCCAAAGATTCACTCCGACAGAGCTGGACGCGCTCATAGCCGACTTGAACCTGTCCTTCGATCAAGTCCTTGCCCTACCTGTACCACTCGATGAACCCGAACAGATCAGTAATGCTACGGCGGCGCAGCGACCACGCATCATTAATGCTCCTCTCATTGGCGGAACGACCCTTACGGAGCGAAACTTGATCGAGAATGAGATGGAAGAAGCTGCTGAAGCTGGCCGGGTTTATCGTCCAACCTATGTTAGTCGTCGGGAACGTCGCAGAAGCGGCGGGGGTCCTAGTGGACAGGACCTTGCAAATTTTGACACCAATCCGCAGATTCCAGATGATCGGGATTGGCCAGAGTCTGCTATGCGAGAAACTCTCAAGCATCCTTTTGACTGGGAGGCTCCTGCATACAAATCGCCCACATTGGACACAGAGACTGAGCCGGACTTGAATGGAGAGGTACCAGGACCCCAGCTCGGAGACCAGGAAGACAATGCGGACGACAATGCTACGGAAATTGACGACATGACCCAGGACAATGAGGAGAATGACTTGGACTTGTTTATTTGCCGTACTTTACATGATGATGAGGACCCTACTAAGTCAAGATCTGAACAGGAAGATTCGTTCAATTCTCGACCAACGGTCCGCATGCCGATGCCAGACAACCTCAAGAACCTGCTCGTTGATGATTGGGAGAATGTTACGAAATCGATGACCCTTGTCCCTCTTCCGAGCAAGGCCCCTGCGAACCTTATCTTCGAGGAATACTTCTCCCAAGAGAAGGTCAACAGAATCCCTGGCTCCGCAGAATACGATGTGTTGGAGGAGTTTGTCGTGGGAATGAAGCAGTACTTCGAGACTACTGTGGGCAAACTCTTGTTGTACCGCTTCGAGCGTCCTCAATGGCAAGATGTATGTTCAGAAGCACGGTGTTTACACATTCTTTTACTGACATGATAATCTTGCAGGTTCGCAAGCTTTGGGAGTCTGGAAAGTACAAGGAATGGGAAGGTTCTGGCCCAGGAGATTGCTATGGTGCTGAGTTCGTTGCTCGAATGCTCAGTAAGCCTGCTTTCCCATCTGGATGATGACCTTTACGCTAACTATTCACAGCGAATATGGGAGAACTCACTGCGCAGACCAACATGGATGACAAGGCGATTGCGAGGTTGAAGACAGAGGTGGGCAAGTTCAGCGTGTGGTTGTCGATCAACAGCAAGCGCTTTTTCTGTGCCAAATACGAGAAGCCGAGTGCCGAGTACCTTGAGAATGCTCGTTGAGGAAGGAGTGACTCGGATGGTTATTAGCATCACACTTGTCTTGTGTCAGGAGTATTGGAGCCGGTTGGAAGGCAGGTAGAGCTCCGCGCTTAAGCGCCATCAACCGCTATGAAGCGGTTGAAAATTTTGTTCTAGAGTCAGATATCGATGGTCATGAAGCCTTCCCTCATCTCAAGCATTGCATCGTTCCTTACTGTCGCTCCGGAGTCTTTCGCGCACAACGGCATAGCAGTAGGTGTTAATGGGCTAGAGCTTGTCAGGTCTATTGCATACTCCCACTAGCTTGCTGGCAAGATGTACGCTGTCGTAAACCTGCTGGACTTCGAACTTGTATCGTGGATGCACTCCTAGCCAGTCGGTGCCAAATTTCATCCCACAGCCTCGCAGCCTTGCCAGAGCGCAGCCTTACTTAATAGTTCTTGGCGGGGAATTTCTCGCTTGGACTCAAATTTCTAGATGTTTCTGGCGGTTCGAAAGGCCCGCGCTTCACTCTCGATTTCCAATCTTACGACTCCGAAAGGATGCTCATTCGGGTCGACACCGGTACACGTTGAACAACACTAAAGGTATGTCAACATAGTCATGTTACCCTTGTGTTTTGTGATGAGATTACAGCTGGCACCAGTCTGAGAAGACTTGTACTCTTTAAATGCGGATCAGCTTTCATAATGGCAATTTGCCTACAATCTGAATACTCCTACCTCGAGAGCTCTTGCACATACGACGATTCCAGACACGTTACTAACTCGTGCTGCAAAGGATTCCTGGCTCTACCTCCGATCACCTCTCTTTAAAACTTCGCAAACATGGTCCTCCACAACCCCAACAACTGGCACTGGGTGATGAAAGATGCGGGACAGTGGGCCAAGGACTACCTAGACGCTGAGATCAAGAATGTTTCTGCCGAAGAGAATGGGGTGTCTGCAAAAATCACAAAATTGATCTCAATGGACGGTGATGTGGAGGTGAGCCAGAGAAAGGGCAAAGTTATAACAATATACGATGTGGTGCTGCAATTAGAGTACGAAGGTATGAGCAGACTTAACGCTGATGTGCGCCATTAGAAGACTTACAGATTGTGTATAGGCAAGACAGCAGACGACGTCGATGTCAGTGGCAGCATTCGTGTTCCAGAATGTGCATATGACACAGAACCAGACGAGTACGTTGTATGTTTCGAGTGCTGACTCACCGACGCAACGAGGCAACGCTTTACTGACACTGAGCAGTTTGAGATAGACATTTACTCGGAAACAAAGGAGAAACAGCCTGTCAAAGATCTTGTGCGATCAAAACTCACTCCCGAGCTTCGAAAGGTCTTTTCAAGTCTCAGTCCTGCCTTGATAAAAGAGCACGGAAAAGACCTACAACACGAACCTGGTTCAAATCCCTCAAGCGGATTCGCGACACCTACATGGCATGCGGGCAGCGAGCGAACACCAATTCAGACCAACAAAACAACCACGACCACCACCGGAAAATCATCAATCAATACAACCACCGTAACAGCAAATGATGAGTTCCGAACAACGGCAGATGAAATGTATCAGACGTTTACCGATCCTCAACGCCTTGCCGCTTTCACACGCGCACCACCTAGAGTCTTCGAAGGAGCCAAAGTGGGAGCCAAATTTGCTATCTTTGACGGAAACGTGACAGGAGAATTTGTGACATTAGAACCTCCAAAGAAGCTCGTTCAGAAATGGAGACTAGCACAATGGCCCGAAGGACATATGAGCACCCAAGAGATCTTCTTTGACCAGAACGATGTGGACCGAGTGACCAATATGAGAGTGACTTGGACCGGGGTACCTGTTGGACAGGAAGAAGTTGTACAACGCAATTGGGAAGGATACTATGTGCGCAGTATCAAGCAGACTTTTGGGTGCGTTTTTCTCCGCCAAACTTCCCTGTCGATCTATGCTAACCAAGACGTGCAGTTTCGGAACTATTCTTTAGACGACATGAAGATCTGTTCAACGCATGCTCAAGGACGCGGCGTTGAATGAGAAATGTCCAGGCAAAATACTCAGGATTGCATACTTTCATGGCATGTCGATCTTTTTCTAGCTCGACACCTGAAGAAAACGTGCTCACGCAGACACGAATTGAATGAAAATTGTCCAGATTGAGGTACCAGCAATGAACACGAATGCTTCTGTCATCATCTTTTACTTATTTCGGGGTTTTTGTTCTGACATTTTGCAACAGCCACAGCTTAGGCGAAATGCTCCTGCAAGGCTGAAGGTTCGATAATTGCGGGTTAAACCACGACGAGAAATGTGCTGTATATCAGATGACTCGAATAATCTGTCACACAATCAGCAGTACAGTGTAATTTGATAAGCACCTCAATCAAAGCACCATAGAAAGGCTGGGCAGGGAGGTAAATGG
>Ga0181464_1000218_pt1 | contig 21204 bp, 13 predicted proteins | sample InSIn2gowninarea_FD_119074 | JGI IMG/M metagenome (GOLD analysis project Ga0181464, IMG submission 119074) | Clean room microbial communities from NASA Spacecraft Assembly Facility at Jet Propulsion Laboratory, Pasadena, California, USA -... ...
CTAGCGCAAGACCTTTACTTAGTTATGGCCAGCCTGATCATGGGTGCAGTTATGCTAATTGCAGGCAACTTGATCGCCGACCTGCTGCTTAAAGTTGCAGACCCCCGCATTCGTCTAGAAAATCTCAATTAGTAGCAATTTACTAGGAATTAGGGGCTGGAAATGCCAACCTAGAATTAATAGATTTTTCCTCTTTCTCGCCTATTGCCCCTCTATTGTCTATGTTGTCCCAAGTACATTATCTTGTCCGTTCCAAAGCTGATGGTCGTTATTTGGTAGCTCATCTCGATCGAGATCGCACCCCAGGCTACCTGTTGCTGTTTTGCGAACACTTTGATGCGCTTTCTTATCTCAACACTCACGGTTTTGACGTAGCCGAGAAATTCGCTGTGGACTCTATTGCAGGGACGCAGTTAAGGGATTTAGTTAAACGTTGGGGATTTACGGGTGTAGGTATCGTTCACGACCCACTACTGCCAAAAATTGAGTTTTTAGCCCAAAATTGACAATTTCAACTCTAATAAGTACTACTTAACATATCTACCCTGGTGCAGATGTGACTAAAGCAACAGATTGAGATTAATATATATTGGGTTGTTTAAAAGATTGCTCGATTTTATTCAAATACAGCCCAAAATGAATATTCCTACAAACAGGAGAGACTAAATATGCGCTTTATTCGCTTAAATCTATCTGCCCTGCGTCCTCTGCGCTTCTTAGTAGCTTGCTGTATCAGTACGTTGTTAGTATTCTCTCATGTTCTTCCTGCCTTCAGCGACCCTGTAAACCCTACTGGTAGTAGAACTGCTCCTCAACAAGGAGAGACACACCTATTAGATATTGAAAAAGAGGCACAAAAGGCAGTTATCGACAAACCATATTCCAGAGGAGAAACCCAAGCCAAGGCGAATGAAGGTCTTAACGAAATTCAAGGCGCTGGCGATATTAACGAGATGAGCCGACCTGAAAATTCTCAGGATGCTATATCAGTTGAAGATAAGTCCAAGAATTTTCTGGATGCACTGATAGGTAAAAAGGACGTACGCGAGATGGCTCGCTAACTATAAATTTTATGCATGAGGTAGCAATTAGTTCCACAGCATAGTAGTCAAACCACCTCAGTGCATAATCCCAATCGCGACTAATGCCGTTACAGGGATTTAAGCGAATTAGGCAGCAAGTCTTTAGTTAAAGTTAAGTTGGTTTAGCATAAGAGGGATGTCTCTAGGTGAGACATCCCTTTTTAATATTTTAATTTACTTTCAACTACTACAATTTAGTGCGTTACGGCGCTTTTATAACTATATTTTCCTGAAAGGACAATAAATTCTGCGCTTAATAAAGCCTACACTATTTATCTATAGATTTTAGATTTTAGCTTGAAATTTAAGCATCCTTCTAACCACTAAGTAGTAGTTACCGATCGCTTTCTCAATCGAGCTGATTTTGAGTTAACCGAATGAATCTAAAAATCAACTATTATAAAGAATTAAATCATTTTTTCGGGTGATTGTAAAGTTTGGCACACGGACATTTAAGTAAGTTTAGATAGGAATCTACACTTATACTTTTTATTCCCGGTTTGTCTGAGAGGATACAAAATTAGTCAAATTGCTGACACAAAAAATTATTATCATTCCTTTTATATATTTGTATAATACTTGAGGCAGAGGACAAATAATTTTTTTTCTGCATAGTTGTAAAACGCTCGAAGTAGAGTAAACTTCTATATGTGCCAAAAGTTATGGCAAAAAAAGCTGAAAAAACGCCGAATAATTCAATTTTCCAGCTTTTTCGCTCAAAGTAAACAATAAACGTGAAATTAGAGTATTAAAAATAACATAAAATTTGACTGGGGTGCATAGAAGAGAATGGAACCCACAACCAAAGCGATGGAAAGGTTTTTTCTAATGGTTATTGATGTATAGATGGCTACTGTGGTAACGTGGTCAAGGCCAGAGTGTTTAACTGTATTAAACACTATGTCAGTAAATGGATTTGAGTAAAAATATGATTGCAGGTACAAGTTGCTGCTGTTTGTGAGTTAACCAATAAAAGAGTGGATGATTATTTAATCTCTAACAAAAATGTGGCTGTATATAAAATCACATTGATTTTGTGTCTGGAAACACGCTAAAAAATACTTAATCGAATTTCTTCAGGCAACATGATAGTAGTCAGAGCAAAGCGATCGCTAAGAGCTACACCAGAAGGAATCACTAGAGCTAACAAAGCGGTGCTAATATTTGCTACCAAAATGGACTTGGCAGCGGAATTAGAACTATCACGTGCCACAGTACAAAACTTTTTTGCTGGCAAAGCAATAGCCAAAGAAAATTTTCATAAAATTTGTCAAAAGTTGAAATTAGCTTGGCAAGAAGTTGCAGAGCTAGGAATTGAACCGGAAAATGACTTTCAAGTAGTAGTTACGGAAAGTCAAACAGACATTGCCACTCTAGTAGAACAACTGCGTTATTCAGGCAGTGCCAGCTTACAACAAAAATGCGGTTGTATGCGGGTGCTAGATATGTCGCAACCAATAGCGTTAAACGACATCTACACTAGCGTTAATCTGTTAGAAAAAATCAGTGGGCGAAGAAGATTAGAAATACCAGATCTGTTGAAAGTCTGTGTAGCAACAGAATTTGACCGCCCTGGATTAGGTTGCGCCACTCAAGAACCATTGCAGGGATTAGAAGTGGTGCAAAAATACCCAAAACTAATCGTATTGGGTAAACCAGGGGCTGGCAAGACTACATTTTTGAAACACATTGCCCTACAATGCGACAGCGGGAAAATACTAAGCGATCGCCTCCCCGTCTTTATCACGCTCAAAGACTACGCTGAAGCACCTACTCAAAATTTACTGACATACATTAAGGAACAATTTAACAAGTTAGATAGCTACTACCTAGCTGATGCCGAACCAATCCTTCTTCAAGGCAAAGCTCTGATCTTATTCGACGGTCTAGATGAAGTCAAAGAAAGTGATTCTTATCGCGTATTGCAAGAAGTACGGCACTTCACCGCCAAGTATTACTTGAATAATTTCGTTATTACCTGTCGCCTTGCTACTAGAGAATATACGTTTGAAGAATTTACCGAAGTCGAAGTTGCTGATTTTAGTCAAACTCAGATAGCTAGATTTGTAACAAAATGGTTTGCTAGCAAAGATCGCAGTCAAAGCCGTAAATTTCTCCACAAATTGCAGCAACACAAACCCATCCAAGAACTAGCTACCAATCCGCTACTACTTACCCTACTGTGTCTGAGTTTTGAAGAAACAGGCGACTTTCCAGCCAATCGAGCCGAGTTATATAAAGAAGGTCTGAATGTGATGCTGCGCAAATGGGATGCCAAGCGCAACATCGAACGGGAGCAAATTTACAAAAAACTTTCCGTCCAGCATAAAGAAGATTTGCTCGGTCAAATTGCTTTACAAACATTTGAGCGAGGAGAATACTTCTTCCGTCAACCAGAACTAGAGCAGCAAATCGCTGATTACATCCGCAACATTCCCAGCGTCAGTTTGGAACCGGAAGCGTTGCAAGTCGATAGTGAAGCAGTGTTAAAAGCAGTCGAAGCTCAGCACGGCTTATTGGTAGAACGAGCAAGAGGAATTTACTCGTTTTCCCATTTGACTTTTCAGGAGTATTTCACGGCGAGAGAAATTATTGCCTGTTCCGATCCGCAGGTATTAGCGGTCAGATTAGAACATTTGGCGCAACGAGTGACACAGCCGCGCTGGCGCGAAGTATTTTTATTGAGTATGGGAATGTTGCGTAATGCCGACTATCTGTTGCAGTTGATGAAGCAGCAGATCGATCGCGAACTTGCCTCTCAACCGCAATTGCAAGCTTTCTTACATTGGCTCAGTCAAAAGTCCAACTCCAGGAATTTACCATTACCATCGGTGCAGGTGCGGGCATTTTATTTCGATCTGGATTTAGCTAGGATGCTAGGCAGTAGCGGAACTTTGGATTTAGTGCGATCGTACAATCATAACTTTACTCGTGAACTTGACTATCAACTAGCGCTTGACCTGGCGCTTGACCGCACCCTCGCCCTTAACCGAGTGTTTGAAACTACTAGTAATAATCTGGCGAATTCGATTCATCGCGTCTTAGCAAGAGCAATTGCTCGCGCCCGCGTAGTTGAGCCACAACTAGAAACAGGATTAGAACAACTCAAAGATGGGCTACCTGATTCAGCAGTAGACGCGCAAGTATTTCAAAGATGGTGGCTGATTAACGGTAAGGCTTGGATTGAGCAATTAAGAGCAGTGATGATTCAAACGCGCAATCTCGGTCATGCTTGGCAGTTCAACGAGCAGCAAAAAAAGGCTCTGAAGCGGTATTATGAGGCAAATCAGTTGTTGGTAGATTGTCTCAAAAGTGATTGTTATGTAACTAGTAAGTTAAGGCAGGAAATTGAGTCAACTATGTTGCTGCCCGCACAATTGTAATTATAAGTAGATAGTAGTTAATGTTTTATTGTGAGTGTTTGCCTAAAACGCAGTAGTTAAAGTAATAAATTATACCTAAAAATAAGATATAATTACTTAAACACTAGCTCTATCATCATGTCCGTCAATTCTTCTGGAGAACAACTCGCGGACGGTATACCTGCCTTCGCCAATCTAGCCCAGACAAATTGCCAAGCACGAAAGTATCAAAACAGCTACTCTCAGCAAACCCGAATAAATACTTCCACAACTATACGCACTTTTAGGCGATCGCACAAAGAAAGCCAGTGCCAGAGCCAAAATTTTTTTGTTGGGATGCAGAGTGCGATCTGTCTGTGTTTGCAATGCTCTGTCTGCGTTTATACTGTCTCAATATACGACTTACGACTTATTTGTCGGGGGCTGGTATCCCCGCTCCTAAAGTTTTGAGCGAACGGATGTGACTTACGACTTAGGACTTACGATTTACGACTTGTTTTGGTCAACTTTTACCCTTTATCCTTTAACCTACTTTTGTAGCGCTGGTTTTAAAGCTCAGAGCGATCTAATGGGGATCGAACTGAATTTAACAGCTTATATTTAATTTTGTACGTTGTACGGAGCGGATGGGCAATAGATGTTCAATTTCGTTCCCTTGATTTTAGTGTGAGGAAATACAGTGAAACGACATTATTTATTCCATAGCTTATGCTCAAGCCTAACTTTGGCATTATTAGCGGCTCAGCCAGCAAAAGCTGAGCCTCCTGCAAGAGTAACTGGAATATCATCTCCTACAGTTAGGGATATAACAGTAAAACCGTTGAAAGCCAAAACCCTTTCTGGCAAATCCCCAAGCAAAAGCGATCGCAAGTTGCAAACAAGCATACATAAGGGACGCAAAGCTAATGGCTCAGGAGGAGTAGAACTCTCAAAGTATGAGATTCACTCATATAAAAGTAACCAGTTAACAGCTCAAGCGAGGCAAAAACCACAACAAACAGCACCAACACCGAGTAGCAACACAAATGCCCCTAATCCAAAATTACAACAGCCCCAACAGCAGCGTCCAAAGGCTGGACAAATAGATCTTCCCAATCGCTCGGTCCCAGTCCCTAACTACCTCAATCCCAGCCCCAATCCCCTCCGATTCCCGACTAAACCAGAGGAAGTACAAATTCTGGGGGCAGAACCGATTAGTTTGCGGCAGGCTTTAGAGTTAGCACGGCGGAATAATTTACAGCTACAACAGGCACAACTGAGTCTACAGCGCAGTCAGGCTTCCCTACGAGCCGTCCAAGCTGCTGAGTACCCCAGGGTGAATCTAGGCGCAGGTGTTGCTAATCAAGGTAGCTATATCTTTAGCGATCAGCCAGATTCACTTTTTGGGCAAGATCTTGACACTAATACCACTAGTCTCACAGGCGATTTGTCACTAAATTATGACTTGTTTACCTCTGGTGGACGACGAGCCAGAATCCGAGCCGCCGAGGAGCAGTTGCGCAACGATCGCTTAGACTTGGAACGCATCAGTGAGGAAGTGCGTCTCAATGTTTCTACCCGTTACTACGATTTGCAACAAGCAGATGAACTAGTACGGATTCAACAATCTGCGGTGAGAAACGCCCAAGCAAGTTTGCGAGATGCCCAAGCTCTAGAACAAGCCGGAGTTGGTACCCGCTTTGACGTTCTCACATCTCAGGTGCAGGTGGCGCGGGCTACCCAAGATCTAGCCAATGCTTTGAGTCAGCAGCGCGTTTCTCGTCGCCAGTTAGCAGTTCTTGTGAATTTAGCTGAGTCGGTGATTATCACAGCCGCAGATCCGGTGGAAATAGCAGGGCTTTGGAACTTGACACAGGAACAAAGCATTATCCAAGCTTATAAAAACCGTGCGGAACTGGAACAACAGTTGGCACAACGGAACATCAATGAGCAGCAACGGCGCATTGCTCTGGCTACTCTAGGGCCGCAAATCAGTCTGGCTGCTAGATACAACCTGAGTGAGTCGTTAGACAGCAACAACAACAATAATTCTCAACAAAGTCAAGACTTTCGGGATCAATACTCCCTTGGCGCGAACGTTACACTGAATTTATATGATGGTGGAGAGGCAAGAGCCAGAGCTAGGGAAGCAGAAGCGAATATTGCGATCGCTGAAACTAATTTTGCTAACCAGCGCAACCAAATCCGCTTAGATGTAGAACAAGCTTATTCTCAATTGCAGTCTAACTTTGAAAACATTCAAACAGCTTCTGTGGCACTAGAACAAGCCAGGGAAGCTCTACGTTTGGCACGGCTGAGATTTCAAGCTGGAGTTGGTACTCAAACCGAAGTAATTGACTCGGAAAACAGACTAACTCAAGCTGAAGGCGATCGCGTTAATGCGATTTTGAGCTATAACCGTGCCTTGGCGCAATTACAACGGGCTATTAGCTCCGGTCAGCAAAGCTAGGGGTGAGAGGCTAAAAATAGTTTCTCGTAATAAATGTTGAGTTTTAAGTTAAAAACTATTTCTAACTTAAAACTTAAAACTTAAAATTCATAACTATTTTTAGCTCTCTCAATTAGCTTGCTTAACTTCTCCAGGCAGAGATTTAGGCACTGATAAGATAAATTTTTCTGGATTTCTCAGGAAGGAGTCACAATTTTTGTCTAGAGCAACACAAATATTACCTAAAGCTAGTTGATATTCTTCGATGTTGCCCTGCTTGAGAAAGAGTTTGGCAGCTGTTTGTAAATCTTCTACCGCTTCTCGATCCGGTCGTCCAATGTATTGAGCCAGCTCATAACGCACAATCCCACGCTTGAGATAGGCTTCTGCTTCTTGGGGATTGAGACTCAATGCTTTGTTGAAATCCCCTATTGCTGCCTTGTAGCCTTGATTCAAGTCTCCTTTGTATTGTGCTAACTTGTAGTGAACAATTCCCCGCTTCACATAAGCTTTAGCCACTTGGGGGCTGAGCCGTAAAGCTTGATTAAAGTCATTAATTGCTTGCTGATAGTCGCGTTCGGGGCTTTTACTATATTGTGCCACTTCATAGCGCACTATACCTCGACTCAAGAAAGCATCCCCTTGAGTTGGTTTGAGTTGCAGTGACCGATTGAAGTCTTTAATCGCTTCTCGATATAAGCGATCCGGGTCGCCACTATGTTGTGCTGCCTCGTAAAGAGCATTACCTCGGTTCAAGAAAGCCAAGGCATCTTTAGGATTGATTTTGATTGCTTGATTATAATTTTCGATCGCGCTGTCATAGTCTCCCACTTTATAGTAGGCATTGGCTTGGTTGTAGTAAGCGACAAAACCCTCGCTTCCTTTTGATGCCAGACTGGGGCGATCGAGAGTATTTGGCGTTGAGCTAAGATTGAAGCTACTATCTAGCGGCGGCAGTTCGACATCGTTAAGTATCATCATTAATTCCAACAACCCCAACACGCCAACGCCAAATATACCAATCATTAATATGTTAAATTTTTTTCTACTTAGCTTTTTGTGATTTCTAGGGAGCGATAATAATAAAGGCGTTTGCCTCGCGACAGCAGTTGGATAATAAAAAGCGTTGCTAGGGCTTCTATATTGTTTATAAACAGGTGTGCGCTTTGGTGGCAAGGGTTGGAGGTGTTGGCGTTTTTCCACTGCTTGCCAGGATGGAAATGGATCTCGCCCTCCCAGTTTCACGGCGCGATCGCACCAAGGACAGGACTTGAGATGATTGCTGTAGCGATGCTGGTTATTTACAGAACAAGTAACTAAAGCATTTTCCGCTTCCTTCAGGGCTGCTTGCCACGTCTGACCGCTTGGGCGCAAATGCGGACTATTGTGACCATCCTCAAAACACTGCACGAATAACTGTCGTAAGGTGGGATGCAAAATATCCCAACTCGGTGCTATTGGTGTCGGTAAATAAGGTACGCGCCGCCCCAAACTGTAGGTAAAATGCCCAGAGGCAATACGGGCAGCATAAGCTGGCGGGTCGCCCGTTCCTTGATAAATCCCAGAAAATGGGTGCGTGCCTTCCATCAAAAGTTGAAATATCAGCACTGCTAACCCAAACAAATCGTGTTCCGGCGCGCGGTCTATTTGCCCAAAGTTCTTACCCTGGAGTTCCGGCGGCGTGAATTCTGGTTTCCCCACTCCACAGCGGTAAATTTGACCTGTGTGCAGGTCGCGCACTTGAAACGAGTCCGTGTCTACTAGGGTAACTAAGGCAGTGTCGCTGACAAGAATATTAGATTCGTTGACATCTCCTACACAATATCCGCGCGCGTGTAATGCGCCCATCGCCGCCGCAATGTTACGGGCGGTGCGGATCAGGTAGAGATAGTTGAAAAACGGACACTTTTGGCGGCGCGTCTTGGGATTATAAAAGTCTAGTAGCGATCGCATTCCTTGAACTCGCGGCATGACAAAGCCGACTACGCCAGGAACAAAGTCTTTGCCCAAAGCATCGCTTTTTTCTGTTGCGATCAACAAGTCCACAGGCCAAGCGATCGAAATATGCCCATGCGCCGCCATCGGATTTTCCGGCGGGTTGGCAAGCATGGTGGATAGTTTGCGGGCGTAGGTTTCTTTAGGTTGGTGATAAACCTTCGCTACCAGTGTCTCATCCGGCGGCACTGCAAAAACCCTGGCTTCTCCTCCATGCCCCAGCATCGAGTTGAGATCCAAGGTAATAATTTGTTGGTTGGATTTACGTAGCAACCGCATGGCTAAATCAACTCGCAAGTGTCGCCAATAAAAGTGTTAAATCGTCGTCAGTTCGGTCTGTTATTCTGGGAGAACGCAGAAACGCTGCTAATTGCTCTTTGGCTTCATTCTCATCCTCCATATCTGCCATAAATCGGAATAGGGGAGTAAAGAATGGGATATAAGGTGTGCCATCGTTCATATTCACAGCCAACATTTGCAATCCATCCGAGAATACTGCAATATTTGACATAGCACCATGCCACAAATTTACCTGTGCTGTGTCAACCGCGTTAGGAGAGACAAGAAAAGTAGTTTCGTTGACGTATTCCCCTCGCTGCGCCGAGGTGAGGGCAATAACGTTGCCGTCGCCATCGCCCGCTACCGCTAAACCATCACCCACCTGCACGGCTGCGATCGACTCCGGCGTAGCTACTACTATAATCAATGTTGTAGCTAAATCCCGCGCCGACATACCACAAACTGCCGCTTCCGCCTCTACAGCTACCTTTGCCGCCGATAAAGCAGAATTTAGAATTTCTTGCCATCCGACTTCATCTAGATTTGAGTACAGCCGAGACTGTTCGGCACAAATAGTTTCTACTGCTGTTTGCGTCGCAACTATTGCTCCGACTTTGCCCAAAGATGCCGAACCAGCACCATCTCCAACCGCAGCTACTAAAACTGAGTCAGGCAACTTCTGCCAGTGATGAGCATCTTGACAAAGTTGACCGACTTTTTCATGACTTGTGCCACGAACTGATGCTGCTGCTACTCGCCAGTCCCTTAACTGTTGATAAGTATTCAGCCGTCCTGTTTGAAACAGATCCTCATGGCCTTCGTTACGCATTCCTTGCCATCCCTTACTGCTTACCTCACCTGTTGCAGGCAGAATATAAATTTATTCGATCGCGATCGCGCTTAATTAATACAACTTGATATCCGGTAATATTTATTATTACGTCACACTAGCTAATTTGTTTGCACCCCAAATCAAGTTCTTTCACCCCTGCACCCAAAATCTCAACCTTATCACCTCTCCCCCTGCATCCCCTGCTCCCCCTGCTGTCCCAATATGTAATCTTGGGGTATAAACAGAGTCACTGCGCCAGCCCCCATCCTACTGGTGGCAGTGCTACCTGCTCATCCATCTGGGAATGAGAAACTGCTGTCATACTAGCTGAAAGCCAAAGGAACATTTCGGTAAAGTTTAATCCTGTCAGCTTCATAGGAGTACGCACGCTAATTTGACCTAAGCGATCGAGGTTAGCATTCTCTACCCCTACAGGAAAAAAAGCAACTCGCTTATTGACTTCATCTTGCTTTATCCGCTGCGTTACCTGCTCAATTATTTGTTCTGGTTCTCCCTGTGGTTCTCCGTCAGTCACCATAAAGATCCAAGGTCGATAATACGCCACCCCATGAGTTCGGTATAATGCCTTACGAGCTTGAATCATGTCTAATGCCTGGTGGATTCCTGCACCTAGATGAGTTAATCCCTGCGCCGTTAAAGTAGGCGGCTCAAAAGAGTCCGCAGTCACAAATTCATGCACTACTTTTACATCATTATCAAAAGTAACTACAGCCACCTCCACTCGTCGAGAAGCCAGCGAGTTTTTCATCAAGTCTTCTTTAAACGCCCACAACCCTTGATTTAAGGCATCAATGGCTGTACCTTGCATAGAGCCAGAAGTATCTAGTAAAAGAACGCAAGCACAGCGGGCTTCTGGATTTTCAGCAAACTCTACTGCTTCGTCAAGTTTAAACAAATTAGACATATCTCTAACTATAGGTGGGAGATAGGCTACTCAGAAGAGTGTAGCTTTTAATCACCAATGAACTCAGTAGACAGGCTGTTCGTATCAATAATAATTAATCTATGATAATTCAGCTTTTAACCGTCATGCTTTTGATGGTTTGACTTGCCACAAAAAGCAGCAAACCTTAACTCTAGACCTACTGCGGTTATTTATCTAAGGAAAAACTTTCTTAAGCGCAACATAATAATTTGATAAATAGCTAAAATTACAACTACTAACCCATAGCAGTTAGCCTGAGATAATATTACATCTAAAAATCAAATTTTATGCAGACGGCAAACTAAACAAGAACAGCAGATTTTTTTGGGAAAAAGGGGCAATTTTTTTTAACCAGAGAGTGAATTGACCATGAACACAACTACAGCCTTGCCAGGAGCTATTTTGATTGAATCATTTTCACCTGCATAGGTTATCCCCAGTTGAGCTAAAAACTGTAAACTAAATGGTTAATTCTGATAAATTGCGCTATATTCAAGAAAAATTACTTGCCTTTTCGTCTAAATTGAGTTTTGCTCTGGAGTACAAATGATGAAGTAAAATACCAGGATGGTAGCTCACCCTATAATTATTCCTATTATAACTAAGTTAAATAAACTTTTCCTGATAATATTTTACTACTTGCTGATTAACAAATATAAAAATTTGCTCAAAGCTTCGGTTTCAAACTGTAAGTTTTCCCAAAAGGTTTAAGTGCCCAATGGCTAGCTGTGGAACCTTCCAAAAACTAAGTCCGCTGAGTTTACTAGAGCATTTATCTAGTTGCTATGATAGCGCTCATTTGCAAGTAACTAGTGGATCTGCTTCTTGGTCGATCTATCTGGAAGAAGGAAAAATTACCTATGCGGCGCATTCAATTGCTCCATTCGATCGCCTAGACTGTCATTTACACCGCCTTAGTTATAAAGTTCCTAAAATAACGAGTGAAATTCGGGCGCAGCTAAGTTTAATCTTTGAAGCTGACACAGAAAATCATTCGATCTCCAACCCTGAGTATCAAGCTATTGGCTGGTTAGTCAATCATCAATATTTGAATTCAACTGAAGCCGCAGAATTAGTTGCAGGCTTGGTAGCAGAAGTAATTGAATCATTTTTGCTAGTCAAATCTGGTACTTACGAACTGGGAGAAAATCTCGATGAAGGACAAGCCTTTTGTCAGCTAGATTTTAAACCAATAGTCGATCGCGCCAGGAAGCGACTCAAAGGATGGAAGTCTCTAGCACCGCAAGTTTGGTCTCCCTACCAACGTCTTTACTTTTCAAACCGCCACAAAGTAGATCAGCCAATTTCACCAGAAGTTCAACAAAAACTGAGTGCTATCCTCAAAGGTTTCAGTTTTCGTCATCTAGCCGTTTTATTAAATCAAGATGAGCTTCAACTAGCTCAAAATTTGCACCAATACATTGGGGGGGGGAATTATTTTATTACAAGATCCCTACCCACCGTTTGACCAATTACCAAAGACTTTTGAATATTCAATAGATAGTGATACTTCTAATATTAAACTGAAGCTAAACCATTAGCGTTTAACAATAATGATAATAAACAAGTAGCAACTCCAACTCGGTCATTTACTCAAAATCAATCAATTCAATTTCCGCCGCGAGTAGAAAGAGCCAATTCTCATCCAGCACCAGAATCAGTTAGAGAAAATCCCAGCTATCATCCAGTAACAGTTAATCCACCAACTGTTAGTAATCCTGTTCCACCAACCGCTAATCCGTCTGTTAATCTTCCAGATACACCAGTAACTAAACACACATATAAAATTGTCTGTGTAGATGATAGTCCAGCGATTTTGCAAGAGCTAAACCGCTGCTTAGAAGACGATATTTTTTCAGTCTCTACAATTAATAATCCAGTTAAAGCTTTAATGCAAATAATTAAAATTAAGCCTGACTTAGTTTTACTGGACGTTAACATGGCAGGCATAGATGGCTACGAACTGTGTCGGTTACTCAAAAATCATTCCCTGTTTAAAAGTACACCAATTATTATGGTGACAGCTAATACGGGAATCATCAATAGAGTCAAAGCCAGGCTGGTTGGAGCTTCGGGGTATTTAACTAAGCCCTTTACTCAATCAGATATTCTCAAGATTGTATTTAGACATTTAACTTAATATAGCAATCCCATTTGAATCATGAAATACTCATGGGGGTCGTCATTTGTCACTTGTCATTAGTAAAAACAAAAGCAAGTGACAGCTAACAAGGAAGCTCTTACAACTCATTAATCGTTACTATAAATTGATAATTCGTAGTTGGTTGAATGCATTAATTTACAAAAATTGCATTAAGAATTACTAAATACGAATTATAATGTTATGCTTGATACCCAAAAACTCAAGGTTTCAAGTAAGGCTATTCAAGCAGAACCAAATTTTATTGTGAATGAATCAAGAAGAAAAAAGTTCTAGTGACAGCTTTCTCAAATTTCATTTGGAACAACAGACACCATGCATTCTAGCAATGGCACAGGTACAAGAGGTGCTGATCGTACCATCTAGGCGGATTACACCCATGCCTAATATGCCTAAGTGCGTGTTGGGTTTGATCAATCGCCGCAATCGAGTTTTGTGGGTAATCGATTTAGCGCTAATGCTGAATTTGCAGCCTCTTGGCACTAATGTCCAACAGTATAACTTAATAATTATTCAAGCTAAACAAATTACCCTAGGGTTGCTGGTGCAAGAAGTTAAAGGTGTAACCCACTTTGCGCCGAAGTTGATTCAAGCGCCAACAGAACTGGTAACATCGGCATTAATTCCCTATTTATCTGGCTGTATTGTTGAGGAACAAGAGGTATTGTTAGTGCTAAGTGCGGAAGCAATTGTGCTAGCGCCGACTCTATACAGAAATTAGCAATTGATGCTGAAATAGTTAATATTTGGCTAAAAATGCTCTCAGTTGGAGACGCTGATATGAATACACGACCTAAGCGCGAATCAAAGACAGATAGACAGCGACAAGACGCAGGAGCAGATAATTTCAAAGCAGGTGGAAGTAATAAAGCTAAAAACAGTAACGATAAAAATCAAGGCGCTACGAAGTCTAAATTAACACAGTCAAATTCCCAGCCAGTTCAAACTGCAACAAGGCCCAAGAGTGGTGGAACAACCAGATCGCCTCGGTGGTGGCAAGGACTAAGAATCAAGGCAACGCTAAGCGCGATCGCTGTCTCCACGATTCCAATTTTAGTGCTGGGAGGAACGGCCTATTACTTAACAAATAAAAATATTACTCAGAACATAACTGGGCAACAACAAGCGCGAGTTATTTCCCTTACCAACTCTCTCGATCGCTTCATGCTTGGACGTTATCAGGATATTCAAACCCTGGCGGGAATGAGTATTTTCAGTACTGCCCAAGTGCGACGGCTGACATCAGATACGGCTAAGCAAGCAGTATTAGATCGATATGTAAAGAACGGTCAAGGCTATGACAGTCTTGTTTTTATTAACTTGAACGGCGATGTAATCGTACAATCCTCCGGGCAAGTAATTACTAATTACAGTAAGATAGATTATTTTCAGGCAGCACTCAAATCCAATCGTCCGGTGATTACCTCACCGAGAAAATCGCTAGCTACGGGGGATTTTTCTATTTTTGCTGCTGCCCCGGTTAAAGATCCAGATACAGGGGAAACAATTGGAGTAGTGCGATCGCGTACTCCTGTGAAATACCTTAGTCAAATATTGCAAAACCAAGCCGAAGAGTTAAGCCAAAGCATCAATGGCTTCGGTCGAGAAGAATACTTTGCCTTCAACGACCTAGGAAAAATTTTTATCGCGCCAACATCTCACACAGAATATCTCGGAAAAGATGTGAAAACAATTTTTCCCCAAGCAGCAGCGCGATTGCAAGCAGCACCTAGCGTTGGTAGTGTAGAGGATTTCGACCGGGTGGAGCGAGAAGAATATCAAATATCCTACGCTCCTTTGAAAAAAGTTGGGGGAGTGACACAAGTTAACTGGGGGGCGATTGTTGCTCAACCAAAAGAGGAAATATTTGCTGGACTAAGAACGACGCTATTAACTGTTGGTGCTTTGACAGGAGCAACCGTATTAATCGCAGGAGCGATCGCATCCATTTTAGTTAACCGCAGTTTGCGCCCGATTGTCAATGCTTCCAAGGCAGTACGCAAACTAGGGCAAGGACAACTAGACACTCGCATTGCCGTGTCAGGAGATGATGAAGTGGCGGCGTTGGGCGCTAATATCAACTTAATGGCAGAAAAATTACAAGCGCAAATCGAACAACAACAAGATGTTGCCGAACGTGCCAATTTGTTTGCCGACATCACCTTAAGAATTCGTCAGTCGCTCAACTTCAAAGATATCCTCAATACTGCCGTTAAAGAAATTCGTAGAGTCCTGAAGGCGGAAAGAGTAGTAGTTTATGGCTTTGATGCTAATTGGAAAGGAAAGATTTTAGCCGAGGCTGTCACCTCTGGTTGGACTCAAACTATAGATAGAGAAATTGAAGATACCTGCTTTCGTGAAGGGTACGGTCAACAATATCGTGAGGGCAGGGTACGGGCGATCGATAATATTTACCAAGCAGGATTATCGGCTTGTCATATCAAACAACTAGAAAAATTTGAAGTCAAAGCAAAATTAGTTGCTCCAATTATCACTGGCAATGAATTGTTAGGTTTACTCATTGCTCACCAATGCTCAAAACCGCGAGTTTGGCTGCAACCGGAAATCGATTTATTCACACAACTAGCAACTCAAATTGGCTTTGCCCTAGATCAAGCAAGTCTGCTCGAACAAGTAGAAAAAGCTCGGCAAAAAGCTGAAGAAATTTCTCAAGAACAACGCCAACAAAAAGAACTTTTGCAGCACCGACTAGTAGAATTGTTGACTCAAATTGAAGGAGCAGCAAGCGGTGACTTAACCGTTCGGGCGAACGTTGCAGCCGGAGAAATTGGTACAATTGCTGACTTTTTTAATACTATCATCGAGAGCCTCAGACAACTTGTTACCCAAGTGAAAAAAGCTGCTGGACAAGTCAACATTTCTGTGGATGAAAATGCTGGAGCAATTCGGGAATTAGCTGACGAAGCGCTCAAACAAGCTCAAGAAATTAACCGCACCCTAGATTCAGTCGAGCAAATGACGCTTTCGATTCAAGCAGTAGCAGGTAGTGCTAATCAAGCGGCAGAAGTAGCCCGCACCGCGTTTACTACTGCTGAGGCTGGCGGGTTGGCGATGGATCGCACAGTTGAGAGTATCGTGGATTTGAGGGATACAGTTACAGAAGCTGCCACTCAAGTGAAGCTATTAGGCGCATCTACGCAACAAATTTCTAAGGTTGTTTCATTAATTAACCAAATTGCCCTGCAAACGAATGTGTTAGCCATCAATGCTAGTATTGAAGCTTCTCGCGCGGGTGAAGCGGGTAGAGGCTTTACAGTGGTAGCAGAAGAAATCGGTCAACTTGCTTCTAAATCAGCCGCTGCTACGAAAGAAATTGAACAAATTGTCGAGAGTATTCAGCAAGAAACTAATAAAGTAGTGCGATCGATGGAATTGGGAAATAACCAAGTAAATGAAGGGGCAAACTTTGTTGAAGATTCTAAGCAGAGTTTGGGGCGCATTTTGGAAGAATCGCATCAAATTTATCAATTAGTACAATCAATTTCAAGTGCAACAGTATCTCAAGCGCAAACAGCTCAAGCTGTGACGAATTTGATGAAAGAAATTGCTACAGCTTCTGAAGGCACTTCGGAATATTCTCGTCAAATTTCTAATTCTCTAGAACGTACTGTAGAGGTAGCACAGCAACTGCAAGTGTCAGTAGGTACTTTTAAAGTGGGAGACAAGGAATAATTTACAATTCGCAATTCGCAATTCGTAATTCGCAATTATTTCTTTATCCTCCTTGTCCCCTTGTCCCCCTGCGGTCATCACAATAAATCTTTAACCCCACATTATACCATGCCCCAGGACAAAGAACTTGAAATTCAACTTCAGTTTTTAGAAGAAGCAGAGGATCATTTAAATACTATTGAATCAAAATTATTAGGAATTAGCGCCTTTGCGGGGATTGCGCGTCAAGACATGGATGCGATCTTGCGCTCAGCCCATTCAATTAAAGGTGGGGCGGCGGTGATGGGTTTTCAGACTTTGAGCGATTTGGCTCATCGTTTGGAGAATTTTTTTAAAGTCATCAAAACCACGCCCCAGGCGGTAAATGCAGAAGGAGAAAGTTTACTGCTATCAGCCGTTGATTGTTTGCGCGGGGTAGTGGCGGTGAATCGCCAAACTCCGGCGGTGGAAGAACAATGGTTGAATAGTCATATTAACCCAGTATTTGAGCAGTTGTATCAGCGTCTTGGCGAGCCACAAGAGGAGGAAATAATCTCACCACTGTTAGCCGAAGAGGGGCTAGACATGGGGAAGATGCTGTTTGAGACAGAAGTGGAAGCGTATTTAGAACAGCTAGAAGCGGCGTTGGCAAACTCAGATAGATCTGGTTTGTCAGCAGAAGTGGAAACGATCGCCCAAGATTTAAGCGATATGGGGGAAATGCTCCAACTTAACTCTTTGATCGATCTTTGTACTTCAGTCAAGCAAAAATTAGCAGCAAATCCGCAGCAGACAGAAGAAATTGCACGTCAGGCTTTACAGCTATGGCGGCGATCGCAAGCAGCAGTTTTAATCGGACAAAGTGATACAATTCCAGATTCACTCGATCTAGATAATCCGGTAAGTGCCGAGGAAATCTCTGTTGTAGCTGTAAATGCTAATGGCAACGTTAATTCATCTGTTGCCGATCTGACTCCATCGATTTCAGGTATCAAACCGGAAAGCACCCCGGCTACTGATGTGAAAGAAAATCAGGAAAATACGGTGCGCGTTCCCCTGAAGCAATTGGAACAACTCAACGATCTATTCGGTGAATTAACGATCGAGCGTAGTGGACTGGATTTACAACTTGAACGGTTACGTAATTCAGTCAAAATTTTGGAACGCAAGGTGCTATCTGTTCAACAATCATACAGCCGCCGCCGCACTACTGCTTATCAAAAACCGACAACACCAACATCGCCGACTAAATTTCTCTCAGAAGTAGCGTTTTCACCCGATACTCAACAACCACAAGAGCGATCGCAGTCGCCGCAGGTAAATTACAACAAATCCCAAAGCGATCGCAGCAATGAACCGGACGCGGTTTCATCGGAAGTGATGGCAAATATGGTTCAGTTGCAAGAAGTTACAGAAGACATCGATCTGAGCTTGCAAGAAACTGAGCAAATTGTCGGCGATCTCAACCGCACTGCTAAACAGCTACAAAATTGTATTAGCCAGCTGCGGATGCGCCCTTTTTCCGATTTAGTTGGGCGTTTTCCTAGAGCATTGCGCGAACTGGCTTTACAGTACGGCAAAAATGTGGAACTGAAAATTCATGGAGGCGAGACTTTAGTCGATCGCAGTATTTTAGATGCACTGGGAGATCCCCTGATGCATTTGTTGCGTAATGCTTTCGATCATGGAATTGAAGATCCCGAAACTCGCCGCGTTGCTGGGAAGCCAGAGTCGGGTGAGATTGAAATTAAAGCTGTCTACCGGGGCAATCAAACTTTGATTACCTTTAAGGATGATGGGCGCGGTATTGCTTTGGATAAAGTGCAATCGCGGGCGATTCAACTGGGATTGGATGCCGAGGCGATCGCTGCTGCTAGCGATGAAGAAATTTTAACTTTGATTTTTGAGCCTGGTTTTAGTACCGTCGAGCAAGTTACAGCTTTATCCGGTCGTGGGGTGGGTATGGATGTGGTGCGGACGAATTTGAGACTAATTCGCGGCGATATCAAAGTTGAAACCCAAGTAGGAGTGGGAACAACTTTTACTATTAGCGTTCCCCTAACTTTAACAGTGGCGCGAGTGCTGCTAGTCGAGAGTAAGGGAATGCTATTGGCATTTCCTACCACTGCGATCGAAGAAATGCTATTACTCAATTCAGAGCAAATCTCGACAATTGACGGTAAAGCAGTCCTACGCTCGCAAGAACAAACAGTATCCTTAATTTACCTTAGCGATTGGCTCCAGTTCCGCTGTCCTCATCTCTCCACCGATGCCGAAACTACACCATTAATGGGTGTGCCAACTGTATTGCTGATCTCTCATGCTAATGAATGGCTAGGCTTGCAAGTAGATCGTTGCTGGGGCGAACAAGAAGTTGCCATTCGCCCAGTCGAAGGCACTATCCCTATGCCTCCTGGCTTTACTGGCTGTACAATTCTTGGAGATGGTCGAGTTGTGCCTCTAGTCAATGTCCCAGAATTGCTGCATTGGATTGCCAGCAGTCAACAACCGCCTAGCTTAGAGCCAGAAGATCTACAGCGAGCAGCCGAGCTACAAAGCCAGAATACCATTCTGATGGTAGATGACTCGATTAATGTCCGCCGCTTTTTGTCATTGACTTTAGAAAAAGCTGGATATCGCGTAGAACAAGCCAAAGACGGTTTAGATGCCCTAGAAAAACTTTTAGGTGGGTTGCAAATCAATGCTGTGATTTGTGATATAGATATGCCTCGCTTAGATGGTTATGGTTTTCTAGCTAGAGTAAAATCCAACCCAGCTTTCAAACAGTTGCCTATTGTGATGCTGAGTTCCCGCAGTAGTGATAAAGAACGCCAGCTAGCCATAAATTTAGGCGCAACAGCCTATTTTTATAAGCCCTATAACAAGCAAGAATTATTAGAATCTCTCAATGATTTGATTGGGGAGTAGAGGAAATGATGAATGATGAATGATGAATTGGTAATTGGAAACGCACTAATTGATAATTGGTAGTAAGTCACGAGGCTCCAGTTTTAAGTTTTAAGTTTTAAGTTAAATGAGCGTTTTTTAACTTAAAACTTACAACTTATTACGAGAAACTATTCAACTCCCCCAGCCCCTCTTAATTGTGTTAGCAGTTGAGCAATTTGCTGATTAATACTTGCTAGCCCAAAGCGCTGACTAGCTGAAATTTGTGCTTGCTCGGCAATAGACTGAGATAACTTAGGCTGCTGGCGACAATTATTGATTACTGCTGCTAGTTGCTGCGGATCTCCAGGTGGCACCAACCAACCACTTTTTCCCGTCTCTACTAATTCGACTGCACCCCCAGCTTGTGCAGCAACGACAGGACGCGCACACAGCATTGCTTCCACAATCACGCGCCCAAAAGGTTCGGCTGCGGTTGAAGTATGAGCAACTAAGTCACAGGCTGCCATTAGTGGCACAACGTCAGAACGAAAGCCTAAAAACTGGACTCGCTGTTCTAGTCCTAAATCAGCAACTTGCTGGTGTAAATACTGCACGTAATCCTGTTCCCCAAATAAGGCATCACCTACTAAAATGGCGGTAACATCTTTGGGACAGTGGGTAAGTGCTTCAAGCAAAATATGCTGTCCTTTCCAAGGGGCAAGCCTGCTAAAGTGTCCGACTAAAAACTGCCCTTCAAGCCCCAGTTGTTTTTTAATTTGGTGGGGCTGAAATTGATGATGCTGATAAAACTCTGGTTCAAACCCGTTGTAGACGACATGGACTAGGTTTGGATTTCCACCTGCGGCGACAAAAGCTGCAAGACTTGCTTGAGAATTGGCAATTACAAGCGAGGCAAAACGATTCGCCAAAGTTATAGCCAGCCGCAAGTTGGTGCGGCTGAAGTGTTCGGTCGAGAGAATATCATGCAGGTGATATACTAAAGGGCGACGGCTGATAAGACTGGCGATCGCTCCTACAACCAGAGCTTTTTGAGTGTTGGCATAAATCAGATCGTAATCACGGGCAAGGTTGACTACTTGGAAAATTAGTGGTATAAGCTGACCCAAACTGCTTAATCCCTGGAGCAAGCTACTTTCTTTGCGGACTTGAAGCCCCTGCGCGGCTAGAACTCGAACGGGTATCTGCTGCTGTTGAAGTAAATCTTTGAAAGAACCATCTGCAAATAAACAGACAAGAGCGCGATCGCGGTAAGGTTTGGCAATATCAATCAGACACAGTTCTGCACCGCCTGGTTTGCCACTTTGGTCTAAAAATAGAATTTTCATATAGATACTGCTATTGCTAGTGCGATCGCTCTTTGACAGAGTATCTCCACAGTAGGGTGGGCAATGCCCACCCTACCAAAAACTTTGGTTTAAAAATAGAATTTTCATATATGACGAGAGACCAGAGGCGTTTAGGCCAGAGGCTAGGGGCAAGTGGTAAGTTTCTCGATGATAGTATTAAAAAAGTCAGCAATTGTACCAATTTCTCCGGC
>Ga0181464_1000181_pt1 | contig 21186 bp, 16 predicted proteins | sample InSIn2gowninarea_FD_119074 | JGI IMG/M metagenome (GOLD analysis project Ga0181464, IMG submission 119074) | Clean room microbial communities from NASA Spacecraft Assembly Facility at Jet Propulsion Laboratory, Pasadena, California, USA -... ...
CTGAAATGGAAGGATCAGCTAGTAAGCCTCTTGATCTTGTTCATACTAATTTATGTAGACCATCAAGGAGAAAAGTCACCTTATGGAGAATAATACTTTATATTGTTCATTGATGATTTTTCCAGAATGTGTTGGATAGGACTTCTAAAGCATAAAGGTGAAGCATTTGAAAAGTTCAAAGCCTGCAAAGCTTTGGTTGAAAATGAATCAGATCACAAAATAAAATGCCTCAGATCTGATTGAGGAGGGGAATTTACCTCGAATGAATTCTTTGATTTTTGTGAAGAATATGGAATAAAAAGGCAATTCTCCACTACAAGGACTCCTCAACAAAATGGAGTGGTAGAAAGGATGAACATAACTGTTCAACAAATGGCTCGTGCTATGCTAGATGAGTCTAGAACTCCTAAAACCTTCTGGGGTGAAGTTGCATTTGCTGCCATTACTATTCTCAACCAAGCAAATGTTCAGGTAAATAGAACTCAAACTCCACATGAACTTTGGTATGGTAAGACCCGTACTATAAAATACTTCAAAGTTTTTGGAAGAAAATGTTACATCAAAAGGACTGATGAAAAACTTGGTAAGTTTGAACCCAGAGTAGATAAAGGTATTCTCCTTGGTTATCTTCCTGAAGTAAAGGATATAAATGTTATAGTAAAAGACTTGGGCAAATTATTGAAAGTATTGATGTTGTGGTTGATGAAGCATGTAAAAATCCAAAACAAATAAAAACCGAAGATTATGAAGAACATGAGGATTATCCTCCCACATCAAATGAGACTAATTCTGAAGAAGGAACCAATGAAGCACTAGAAGAAGAGATAACAGTAGAAGAAAAGACTCCATCCAGGTATGTTCAGAAAAATCATCAAGAGACTCAAATTTTGGGACAAAAAGAGGTAGGTGTGCAGACAAGAAGAACTAATACAAAAGCTTCAAGATATCTAGCATTGCTATCCTCCACCGAACCTCAAAATATAAATGAAGCATGCAAAGATGAATGTTGGGTCAAGGCCATGAATGAAGAACTTGAGCAAATTGAAAAGAATAATACTTGGGAATTAGTTCCTAGACCTCATGATAAGAACATCATAGGAACTAAATGGATATTCAAAAACAAATGAATGAAAATGGAGAAGTTATTAGAAACAAGGCCAGACTTGTGTGTAAAGGATATGCTCAACAAGAAGGTATAGATTTTGAAGAAACATTTTCACCTGTTGCTAGACTTGAAGCCATAAGAATGTTCCTTGCTCTTTCTAGTTTTTAGAAATTCAAAGTATATCAAATGGATGTCAAATCTGCCTTTCTTAATGGAGATAGAAGAATAAGTCTATATTGAGCAACCAGACAGATTCATTCTTGGAAATGATGCAAAACTTGTATGCAGACTCAGAAAGGCTCTCTATGGTATAAAACAAGCTCCAAGGGCCTGGTATTACTGTCTTGACAAATATCTCCATCAACAAGTTTTTTCAAAGGGATTAGCTAATAGCAATCTATATACAAATATTGACAATAATAAATTGCTAATACTTGTTGTGTATGTTGATGATATCATTTTTGGTAGCAATGAAGAAGCCATGAGTCAAAATTTTGCTTCGGTAATGCAACAAGAATTTGAAATGTCCCTGCTTGGTGAGCTTACATATTTTCTTGGTCTACAAGTTCAACAAAATAAAGATGGTATTTTTCTATCACAAACCAAATATCTCAAATAGATCTTGAAGAAATAAGGCATGGAAGATTCTAAACCAATATGTGCCCCAATGGTAATAAGGTGCAGTCTCAGCTCAAATGATGAATCAATGACAGTACATCAACCAACTTACAGATCTATGATTGGCAGTCTGCTTTATCTAACAGGTACCCAACCAGACATGATGCATGCAGTAGGAATAATTGGAAGATTCCAAGCAAGTCCAAAGGATTAACACCTTCGGGCAGTCAAAAGGATTTTCAAAAATCTTCAAGGAACACAAAATTTTGGTTTATGGTATCCTAGAGATACAAATCTTACACTTCATGCATATATAGACGCAGATTGGGTAGGAAGATTTGATGACATAAAAAGTACTATTGGTGGTGCATTCTATATGGGTTCCAGATTAGTGTCTTAGTTAAGTAAGAAACAAAGTTCAATTGCATTATCTACAACTGAAGCATAATATGTGGCCATTGCATCTTGCTGCACACAACTCCTTTGGATGATGTAAACATTGCAAGACATTCAGATCACATGTCCTCCGACCATCTCCATTCTATGTGATAATACAAGTGCCATCAGTATTTCAAAGAATCCAGTCATTCATTCCAAGACCAAGCACATACCCATTAAATATAATTTTCTACGTGAACAAGTTCTTGAACAAAAGGTCAAATTGGAGTATGTTCCCTCCAAAGAACAGGTTGCTGATATATTCACCAAACCACTACCCAAAGAGACATTTGAATATCTCAGACAGAAGTTGGGAGTAGTTGATGCATCATCCTGTTGTTAAATCCTATCTCTTTCATAGAAAGCTAGTTATATGCGAGTTTCATGAAGTGTAGTTACGTACGTATGTTGGTTTTTGTGAATATAGTCACATATATGTTGGTTTGAAGAAAAGCAGTGGGCCAGACTCAGGAAGAAAGGGGTCTGATTTGCTTCAGTGAATTATCTACTCTGCTTGATGATGGTTACAGTATATGGATGACATGTGGAAATATGTTGGTTCTCATAAGTTGTTGATAAATTGATGTATTGACAATGATGCCTTGATAACTCTTCTATTATATGAAATGATCAAATATGACAGTGATCATCTGGCACAGGTTCAGGGGGAGCATATGCTTCTAATAATGCATTGTGGGCATTATCTTAGAATATCTCGGTACAGATTCACATAGTCATTTTTTATTCAGGTGGAACAGGTTCAGCGGGAGAACGTGGTTGCTGGTCTAGATGCTGATTGATAGATGTTGCTATTGATAGTTGATGATGACTATCATGGTCTTGTTTAAGATATTTGGTCTCTGTTATATATGTCATGTATATTTTTTAAGCAAAAGGTCATGAAACAACCTAATTTGTTACCCAACTATGCATGGGATGGATGATGTAATGTTTCTTGTTTTGACATGTATAAACAATTGGTATATCCCCACTTGGTTGGGAGATGGATGTATGTATGAGTCATTGGTGATAGGAAGGTCATTTATGATGTATGTATAGAGTCAAGTTCTTCTTTCAGAACATCTTTTTGCAGACCTTGCTTATATTCAGGAGGAGCATGGACTCAATCATGGAGCTCAATCAACACTCTTCAGCATTTCAGAGAATTCAGCATGTACTCAGGGGGAGCATAACCCTTTGCCCTTGATGACAAAGGGGCAGAGTGACATGGGGTTGCCATCAAGTCCAAAGGGGGAGATTGTTGGCATTATGACATAGGTGTTGTCCTTGATGGAAACTCACTTAGATGACAGATCACAGTTCAACAGGTTAATAACACAAAGTTTAGATCAGAATGAAGAAAGAGAGGTATAAGCAGGTTCATCATTGGCCAAGTCGCGTATACATGCAGGTTCACTATATACAAGTCGTGTATATGTACACATGCACTTTCGCAGAATTCAAGGAGTGTATATCTTGGAAAACTAAGTTTTGGTCCAAGGTATTTGGTTCATGGTATTTTATTCCATGGTATTGGTCCAGGGTATCTAGTCTGAGGTATTGACCCCAGGTATTGGGTCCAAGGTATTAGTCCTAAGTGGTTTTGGTCCATGGTATTGAGTAAGGCCTAAGACTATAAAAGGAGGGGAAGATCGTTAGGCCAAGGCACTCATATATTGAATATCTGATGAAGAGAAAGATCTAGTGTACATGTTATTGGGTTATGGTACATAGCTGGATCTGAACCAAGGATGAACCTTAGCGCTTGATGAAAGATAAGACCTAATGATGGGTCAAGATCTTAAGGCTTGAAGTGAAGTATCTTTATGTGGTTTAATCATTTATCTGAATAACTCGTGCATGTTGTAGTCCGTAAATATTATGATCTGGGTATAACTGAAGTCTAGAATTGTTGTAATGTTTAAATCATCATTTATAGATTTGTATGCAGGTTAACTTTAGAAAAGGCACGTATACACACTTGTTCTACATATAAAAATAGTGTATACATATTAAATTTGATTTGCAGATCTGTACGTAGGTTTGCCTTGAGAAAAGAGCGTATGCACGTAGGTTCGACACAAGGAAGTAGCGTATACCTTATAAAATATGTTTTAGCTACTTCTGTTTGTTGTTGCAGTGTTCTGGGTTCTGGCTTGGGTTCTGGTTACTATATTGTGGTTACAACATTCTGAAAGATTAGATTGAAGGGTTGTTAAAGTGATTGATTGATTCAGTTGTGGTTGGTGCAAAGGAGATTGGTTGATGCATATATATTTGATGATTGAATGATGTTATTAATGGATCCAATTTGAAAATTTATGAAACGTGGTCCCTAGAAGAAAAGAGAAGCTTGTAGCCTTCTATAGGATGGCACCTACATACTAGTAAGCATATCAGCTTGTACAAGAGCTAGGGGGCAGTAGCTCCCTTCTAGAAGAAGCTGGAGAATGAGAGAAGGTTGTAGCCTTCTGTAGGAAGAAGCTTGCGTACTAGTATAAGTCTACACCAGTACAAAAATTGTAAAAAGAAGTTTCTTATTATTAAAAGAAGATAGAGACGATTGCAGCAGGTGGTTTTCACCCACATTAGGTTTCCACCTTATATCTTGTGTTCATGTGTGTGATTTTCTATTCTGTTTTTACTGCACCTGGTTACTGTTTATGTGGTTCTGATGTGCTAATTAAAAATCAACATATGATGAATTAACTGAATCATCAGTTTGCAGGATATACGCTAGTTGCCTTAAAAACAGTTGCATATAGACACGAGTTCCATTAACTGAAGTGCGATCTGGTTTGCTTACCAAATTGACATGATTTGCATATTGTATTTTCTGGAATGCTAATATCAGGAAGATCACGAACAACCTAGAATCTGCATGCTTTTCTTATTTGAGAGAAGCTTAGATGCCCCAATCTTCTATGCCATAGCTAGTGTTCATAATTTTTGCTTAGATAGCACTGTGGTTGTCCTCCCTTGAGTATGTATAAGTTATTTGGAGTTCTTATACCTTTGATAATGGTTTCTCCTATATCAAGCTCACGAACAACACATCCATTTGATCGAAGTACTACTTCATTTCCTTGATCACACATTTGACTGACACTCAACAGGTTATGCTCTAGACCATCAACATACATAACATTCCAAGCTTTAACTTTTTCTTTTAAGAGAACAGAGCCTTTACCTTTTATGATAGCAGGAGTGTCATTTCCATATGAGACCTTCATTTCCTTTTTAAGGCATTATATGAATGAAGTTTTTCTTTGTCACCTGTCATGTGTTTTGAGCATCCACTGTCAATGTACCACTCATTTTTTTGTCCTTCTGCATACAAGGCTATACCACATCTTTCTGTTTGTGGTTCTTTCTTTTTCCATATTTTGGGACTTAATAGAGTTTTCTCCTTCTGAGATGTTTGCCGAAATTTACTCCTATATTCAGATTTTTCATGACCGAAGTTGTTGCAGATAGTGCATTCTATTTCATTTTCAAAAAGAGAAAAGTTATTGTAGGACCTTTTCATGATCCCTGTCACATTCCTTCATGCTTCTCTAGTCATGATGGTCTTGTAAGCAACACATTAAGAAGCTTTGTGTCCAAAGTTATGACATTCAAAACATTGGCCATTAAAGAAGTTCCTGTGATTATCGAATCTACTGACCTATGTGATTGTAGTTTCTATTGATATTCATTCTTGAAGCAGATTGAGTATGATTTACCTAAGGTTGGTTGTAGTTTCTATTCATCCTTGAAGAAAATTTAGTATGATTTACATGGTGATCTACTTTATGCCTTTGCTGACGATTGTCAAATTGTTCACTACTCTTTGTTGCATCAAGATAGCTTTTAGTGGAGGTGGACGGCTTCTGTGCTTGAGATGCTTCTTTAGTATATCCAAGACCTGTCTTTATCAGAAGAGAACACTACACTTTGATAATTTCATTTAAGGTTTCTGATCCTTTAGCATATCTAAGATTGAGAGATTTTGTTTTCTCAATATCCTTTCTTAAACCCACAATTTCACATTCTAGTTTTTCATTGTGTTTTTCTCTTTCAGCAAGTTGGAATGTCAAAGTATCTATAATCATATTATTTTCTTTTAAACAGATTTTGAGTTTAGAGATTTCTTCATAAAAGTCATCTTCATCTAAAGCATCCAAGAAATCATCATCTTCAAAAGCCATCAAAAGTTTATATTCATTACTATTTTCACCTTCGTCACTAATTGATAAACCATCGCTATCTTCATGAGTATAGTATCTCTTCTTACTTACACTTTGTTTTCTATTCCATTTTTCAGATTCCTTACCTTTATCAAACTTATCTTTATGAGGAAATTTGGCAGCTTAATGACCGATTCTTCCACAAGAAAAAAATTTGAAAGGTAGCTTACCTCTGAATCTTCTGGAACCCCATTGAAAGTTCTTGACAAAGTTTGCTTCTTCTTCTCCTTTTGAAATATGTCCTGATTCATTGAGTTCTTCTTTTCTTGAAGCTTTAAATGTGGCTTCTCTCATATCTGATGGACCTCCTTTTCTCATCTCGAAAGAAGTTAAGATTCCGTGCAGCCGTGTCATAGTAATAATCTAAAGATCCTGGTTTTCTTCTATAGCAGATACTTTTGATTCAAACTTAGCAGACAAGGATCTTAAAACCTTTTCAACTAAAGTAACTTCTTTTATCTCTTCACCCAAATTCTTCATGCAATTAACAATCTCATCTATACATAAGAAGTAATTAGCTATACTTTCATCATTGTGCATTTTGAGAGTTTCATATTGAATTCTAAGAGTTTACAGTTTTGCACATTTTACCTGAGAGTCTCCTTCATAGCTTAGAACGATTTTGTCCCATGTTTCTTTGTCAGATTTGAGCTACATAACTTTGACAAATTCTGATTGTGATAGAATTCCCAATAATGTATTAACAACTTTGGCATTGGTTTCATATTGCTTTTTACCTGCTGCATCTGTAGGAATTGCTTATGGAAATGTATATCCTCCTTCCACGATATGCCAGACATCTGTTCCAAGAGATTGAAGATAGGTCGTGGTTCTTACCTTCCAATAAACGAAGTTGCTTCCATCAAAGATTGGCGGTCTGATGGATCCCTCTCTTTCTTGATTACTCATGATGATGGATCTTCCTTCAAGCGATCAAGCTTCTTCTGAAGAACCTGCATTGATATCAATTGTTGGAAATAATACTAAGAGGGGGGGTGAATCAGTATCAGCAAGTCAAACAATTTTTCATTTCCATAATCAGATTCATATATGCTACTTCAGTTAATGGAACTCATGTATATACGCAATTGTGCTTAAGGAAACTAGCGTATATCCTGCAAACTTATGATTCAGTTAATTCATCATATGTTGATCTTTAATCAGTGCATCAGAGCCACATAAACAGTAACTAGGTATAATAAAAACAGAACGGATAATTACACACATGAACACAATATATAAGGTGGAAACCTAATGTGGGTGGAAACCACCTTCTGCAATCGTCTCTATCTTCTTTTAATAATAAGAAACTTCTTTTTACAATTTTTGTACTGGTGCAGACTTATACCAATACGCAGGCTTCTACCTGCAGAAGGCTATAACTTTCTCTTGTTCTCGAGATTCTTCTGGAAGGGAGCTACTACCCCCTAGCTCTTGTACTACATAATATGTTTACTATTAGGTAGTTGTTGGCCTACAGAAGGCTACAACCTTCTCTTTTCTTCTAGGGACCATGTTTCATAAATTTTCAGACTAGATCCATCAATAAAATCATTCAATCATCAAATATATCTGCATCAACCAATCTCCTTTGCACCAACCACAACTGAATTGATCAACCACTTTGACAACCCTTCAATCTGATCTTTAAGAATGTTGTAACCAAAATATAGTAACCAGAACCCAAGCCAAAACCTAGAACACTGCAACAGCAAACAGAAGTAGCTAAAACATATTTTATAAGGTATGCACTACTTCCTTGTGTCGAACCTGCGTGTATACGCTCTTTTCTCAAGGAAAACCTGCATACAGATCTGCAAATCAAATTTAAGATGTATATGTTGTTTTGATGTGAAAAACAAGCGTGTATACGCACCTTTTCTAAAGTGAGCCTGTGTACAAATCTGTAAATGATGATTTAAACATTACAACAATTTCAGACTTCAGTTATACCTAGATCATCATATTTACAGACTACAACATGCGCTATTTATTCAGATAAATGATCAACCCACATAAAGATACTTCACTTCAAGCCTTAAAATCTTGACCCATCATTAGATCTTATCCTTGATCAAGCGCTAAGGTTCATCCTTGGTTCAGATCCAGCTATGCACCATAACCCAATAAACTGTACACTAGATCTTGCTCTTCATGAGATATTCAATACCTAAGTGCCTTGGCTAATGATCTTCCCCTCCTTTTATAGTCTTAGGCCTTACTCAATACCATGGACCAAAACCACTTAGGACCAATACCTTGGACCTAATACCTAAGGTCAATACCTCGAACTAGATACCTTGGACCAATACCATGGATCAAAATATCATGGACCAAATACCTTGGACCAAAACTTAGTTTTCCAAGATATACGCGCCTTGCATTCTGTGAAAGTGCATGTGTACGTATACGTGACTTATATATAGTGAACCTATGTATATATGCGAGTTGGCCAATGGTGAACCTGCATATGCCTCTCTTTCTTCATTATGATCTGAACTTTGTGTTGTTAACGTGCTGAAGTGTGATCTGTCATATGAGTGAGTTGCCATCAAGGAAAACACCTATGTCATAATGCCAACAGTCATAATGTCAACAGTCACAATGGACCTATTCGTTACATTTCAAATCATGATCCATCTCATTGCAAAGCTAACCCCTCCATCCCCTTTGTTGTCTTACACAATTTGATATTTTTATCAATGCATTATAATTGCAATATTTTTTAAACATCCCCACCCCTAACTTGATATATAAGGCTTTAAGAATTGATAGATGATTACAATTTAGATGTGATTTCTAAACTAAAAAATAATAAAAATAATTATTAATAATTGCAATTTAGAGGTGATATATTCCATATATATGTCACATTGAAAATTCTCCAATACAATTTTAAGATATAAAAATAAAAATTCATAAAAGACATGCAATGTTCATATTTACAAGTCCAAATAAAATAAAACATATTATTACACCTAAATATCAGACTTGTACATATTTCATATAATTGTTGTCCAATACATCTTCAAATATTTTGCTTATTCAAAACATACGTTTATTTATCCAATCTAATACCATTGTTTTCAATACCATTTTCAAATATTCCACTCTATAATAAACCTTAAACCCTATATTTATTTGTTAGATTTTCACAATATTCATTGTACATATTCAAAAACTTACTTTGGGAGTTATGCACTTTTTATGTTTTCATGTTGTCATGTTAAAATAGCTATTTTCTAAGGATAAATTTAAAAAAATAATAATGATGATAATTTAAGAATATTTGATATTTAATTTATGGATTTATAATAAATTAATAAAATAAAATATATTGAGGCATTATACTTTAATAATAAAATAAAATATATTGAAGCATTACACCATTATGTATGAAAATTAAAAGAAATTATACAATTCACTTTTCACATTGTTTTTAAAACATTTTATTCTCAAGAAATGTTCATTGCAAATTATAGTTGTTTTCAAGAGTAATTAAAGAATCTGAAAATTGAATTAGTTGAATTAGATAGATCCCATAAGTAATGCCAAAACTTCATTTGTATTATAATTTATGAGAGTGAAATGTATATATTGTAGATTTAGTAAAGTAAAATACAAGGCAAGGTGAACTTTTAGTTATTCAATTCAATGTGAAATTGTAATTCAGAGCCCTAAGCACCAGAATAACAACAGAATTTTGAAGGTTAAACTATTTTCAGAAAACCTGTATCTAAACATTTGGATTTATATCACATACACCCATTGGCCTTTCAAAAAAATTATCAAAAGATTTGAAGTAATGGAGGTTGCTCATCAACATTTTTTCTTGTATCTCAGTTATTCCCAATGCCTTGAACATGAACATTAATCCCAGTTGATTTCAATTTAAGAAGCTGAAAGGTGGAAAAATTTCCTCCCAGTTGATGGTATTGAAAAATGCGATTATGGGGCAGACATCAATAGATATTGATTATCAATGCCCAAAGGGAAGAGGGAGCTACAATGAGACAATGGTGAGTAAAGAATGCAACACAATAAAATGAAATTACAAAAAAATTCATACCATAAAAGATAATAAAAATGAATGACAGATAGTATCAACTAGAGACCCTTACCAATTTAATTGTGCTGGAAAATTCTAGCCCAACTAGCTAAGTACAGAACCAATAACAAAAGAGCGCACCTTAAGATCTTGACATTAAAAAAATGCAATTGAGGAACTATGCTACTCTTTTCTGTATGATTCTTCTTAGCAGAGTTGAACCCATCCTCGAACATCTTAGAATGCTGGCAAGATTCCATGTTCCTTAAAGGCAATTTGAACGATCTTCTTTAACATGTGTAGTAAAGAGAAGCAATTCATAGTGTTAGACAAATGTTATGGAAGTGCTAAGTATAGCAATGCATAACAAATTCAACAGTGTCCTGCAAACTCAAAATGTCTCTCATTTAATAAATTCTGCTACATTAGATTGAAATACTTGACAGTGTGTCATTTAACCTTCGAAGGTAGAGGAAAACCTAGAATTTATCTTAATTATTCGCACTGATTCTTCACATACATCATTTGCAGATTACATCTCATTGATCCAATTTTAATTGTTGACTAAATGGATGAAAATGTGTTTGCTAGACATCTCGTAAATGGTAATATTATCAATCAGCCACATATAATAAATTATAAATCATCTGTAAATTCTGAATAAATCTGACAAACTGAATGCTGCCAGTATATCTGTTAGTATTTCCTTTAAATTACCTCGGAACGTAATTTAAGAACAGGCAAAGTTAAAATTTCATCTGATTATTTCTTGTTCATCATTAACTGAACTCATTACCAAAATTTACTGGGGAAGTGAAAAATAAAAAAATGAAACATGATTGAAATTTCAACTTAATTTGATTTACATGGTCGTGGTAACCTGTATTATCTAGTAAGAAAGGTATTGCAAAACACACAGAGAAGAAAAAAAATAAAATTGAGAACATCGATGAAATAGTAAAGATGGGTATGTTTAAATCAGAGGTAACTGCAAATATTCTAATTAGCTGCACATAGAGTATGAAAAAAAATTATGTTATGCAAGCAAAAATATGGCAAGAATCCAGCGGGAACCCAGATGGAGGAGTCGCAACAACTCCAAAATCCATCAAAGTTTCATAGAAAAGTACAGGCACAGGATGGCTATCGGACAAAGCAAAAATGCCAGAACTTGAGCCGATTTGAAATGCAAAGAAATACAGGATAAGAACTAATAATAGATGCCAGTAATCATAAGCAAGATATAATGACCAGATAGAACCAATGAGCGTGAACCGATGTGTTTGGCAACATAGGGAAATCATGATTGATGAGGAAGACAATTCCATGAGAGCAGAGGAATACAGAGTGTAATGGCTCATCAGTCAAACAACCCAATAACATATATTAGTAATTGGAGGCAAGAGATAATTGCTGGATACAAGAAGCATAAACAATTTCCCCAAAAATTCATGATTTGTTTGGAGACACAGGACAAGGATTATTGATGACGCCACAGTCCCATGAGAGCCAAGGATTAAAACCATGGACATGACCTCGCAACAGGTATACAACACAAAATGTCCATATTGTCTGTCCTGGCAGGACATGGGAAGCTCTCAATTTAGTGTCTGCTTATTTAAGAAGTGAGTCAGTTCAGTGCAGTCAATATTTTTTAATGTTAGAATTGTAGCCACATGAGTCAGAGTAGTACATAGTAGTTACTCTGATTAATATCAATCAATATCCTATCAGAATGCACACCTGACCACAATTGCAGGATGGGACAGTGTACCATATTACAGAAAAAAAATATACAGGACATAAAAATATAGATAGAAGTTCCTTACAGCTAATGAACAAGATAAATCATTCAAGCATTACCTGCACCATTGAGCATCCCCTCATCATCATTCCATGTGTAGAAGCATGGAGGCCTTTTTATAGATGTGAATCAGATACTTGCTAACAGCCCTAACGTATCATTTTTGGAAGAGTCTTTGAAGTTCCAAAGACTTGCCAAAACCACTTTAAAGCTTATCACGCAGCTGAAGAAATGGATCATCGTCTCATAAATGGATAAATCTGTCGTTGTGTGATAACAAAAACAATAAAACCAAATCTTGGTTCACAACTTCCAATTCAACGTGCCCAAAAATGGGTATCCACTTAAAAATTCTTCGATGGCCATGCTAATTTGCAGCGTATAAATTATCTGTAAAAAAAGCGAGAGAATGCATACGTTGTGTTTACTCATTGAAGCGCCTTGTTTCTGCAGAGGACAGAGACATCGCTTCTTTGTGGAATGCCCGTTAGAATTCATTGAACTGCAAGACGATTCCATTACAAATAACCAGACAAAACACAATGTATGACAAACAATCAATGTGCTTAAATTTAAATTTGCAAAACAAAAGAAATCAATAGTTCCTCAAAGAATGGATTGGGATGTCTGGTTTTGCAAAACTTAAACAAAACTAAACTAAACAAAACAGTTGTTGTAGATGAATTCCAAGATGTGTGGTTAGTTAAAAAAAAACAAAACATTAGTTCCAGATAAATCTTCTGTCAAGTATGTTGGAGTCACTATTGACTATTGCCTTTACAGCAGCTAATGTTAGTAAACAGACACATCGCTAGATTTAAGCACATGCTACCACTGAACCAAGTATGTTGGAGTGACGAAATGCTACCACTGAACCAAGTATGTTGGAGTGACCAAACGGTGTTAGTAAACAACACATAGCTAGATTTAAGCACATGCCACAAACACCGGAGGATTGACCTTCTACATTGCCATTAACGGAAGCCAACAATCCGCCACCCCAACACGAGCCCAGTGTGTTTCTAAACCTGAATCACTATTGCGTTACACCAAAATGGGCATGTATTAGTAAACAGACACATCGCTAGATTTAAGCACATGCCACAAAACACAGTGGAACGTTGACCTTCTACACAGGGTTGACCTTCTACACAGCCATTAACTAGGAGCCAACAAAATATCAGAAGCCCCTAGTATCCTCTTAGCTTTCTCTTTGACCTTAGACAAACCAAGTCAATTGATGACAAGAAGAATTGATAGGTGATAGATTTAGGCCAATGGTCATATAGAGAAACTAGATGTGGCATCTTGTGTTTCTTGTTTCAAAAACCAAACATTAATATTTAATAATAATTTTCTAGGGCAATTATTGTTGGAAAACTTAATGTGTGAGGGTAATATTCCTTTGGTAAAAACTTTTCTTTGAGGATTTTTTTTTCAAATTTCACTATGTCAACCTATGCTTTTATTTATTTTTATTAATTCAGGTTTAATATTAAATTTATTGAAAAAAAAATTATATTAAAAAGATTGAATTAGCTTAGTATTAGAGTAAAATATAAAATTGTTTTGATTACATTTTTTTAAAGCAAAAGAAATAAATTAATAATCCAAAATCTAAAAGACATTTAACATTGGATAAGAGTGTCAGTTTGACCCATTAAACTATTAACTTTTTAAAAATAACTTAAATTTTTTTTAAAATAAAAATAATAATTAATCTATATTTACAAATGACTATTCTCATTACATATAAAAACAATAATTATAATACATTTTACCACTTTAAAAATAATATAAATTAATATTTATTCAATTATAATTTATTAAAATTTGATATTAACTTATAATATATTGTGGATTTATATAAAGAGATCAGATGATGTTTAGGGTATAGTTAACAAGGTAAGGGTTTTGGACCCTTGAGTTTGAGGTCATTGATATGGAATGATTATGGTTACAAGTCTAAGCATAGTTTGAGAAAGGTTACCGCAATCATCACTCTCTAATTCAAATGAGAGAAAACGCTTTAGCAAGAAACATTTTAGGAGGATTTTCTAACAAGGTTTATCTACCATGATTCTCTTATTTGGATTTTTCCGCTAATCTTATTGTGGCGTGCTTTTTTTGGAGGCTAGCCATCATGGAAGAACACATTGTGGACTATAGGGCACATAGCCCTTATCAAGTCCAAATATTTTGACCACTCCACTCTAAGTCTCGAGGGACACTTGCCAATCTCAAGTCTAATCTAGACGAGAGTGTTAATAACCATATTAACTCTAGGAAAAATATTGAGGTGGTGATCCCTTTGCTCTATACTGAGACAGATCTCCAAATAGACCATATAGTACATACATCATTTTTAAGCTTCGAGTGCCTTTCTCCACTACCATAGGAAATTGACTATCTAGATCCTTCGGAGTAGAATAGGAAGAAGTTATCCTAGGAGGTCATTCAAAGAGTGGAATCCAAGCAATGGAGTAAAAGGTTCATTCGTGCTAAAAAACAAAGGTGAAAATGGTGTTAGGGTTGGATGTGTGGATTGAGGAGGTCTTAGACATCTTAGGAAAGACTATAGTGGAGTGCTTCTATGGTAAGATTATCTAGCTAGAATCCCTTAATATATGGATTGAGGATAATTAGGTTTCTTTAATGGATATATGCTTTAGTGGCCCATGTTTTAACTAGAGGATGGATGTGTTTTCTTCCACATTTAGACTTAGGCGCAGATAACCTTTCAAGTAAAATTCAAAGTTGGGGGCCATTAGGTCTTGTGGTACAAAGATGAAGCATAAACTTTGACTCGTCAAAGGAACCAATTTTCCACACAAACAATATGGAACATTTTATTTGGGCTCCCTCTAGTTTCTTGGTGAAAATAAATCTCGAGTTCAATAGGAAATAAGATCAACAAATTTGTGGAGTTAAAGCCAAATTGGGACTCAAAAAATGATAGAATATGGGCATGGACTTAGGTTGAGGTGGACCTGCAAGATGGTTTGTTGGAAGAAATAGAATTGGTCTGTGGATGTAACACCCTCAAGATGACCCCTTGTATATGTTTGTAGATACTTTTATTAGGTTGGTGAACTAAGTTGTGTTGAACCTATGTGCCATGTATATATATGTGCATATTTTTTTCGGGTCCATGTGCCTATGCTTATACATCTTGAAGCTAGAATGCTTGTGTGATTAAGGCCAATGAGATTTTATGTAAAAATGCTAGTGAGACTAGCTATGAATATATGTAATCATGCCCATGTTATAAGAAAATACACCATGGATGCAAAACACGAGATGAAAAGAGTAGGAGGGGGTATGTGATGCAGGAGAATTCAACCCAAGAGAAAATTATTGTAATTAAGTAGACATAGGGGGTCGTGTATTTTAAGGAAGTTGGATTCCTAAGTAATGAATTAATGTAATATTAGGCTTTTGAGTGCATAGAATAGGAATTAAATTAGATAATGTGAGGATGTTGTATATGCTCTCAAATAAATATGAACATGAGTGGATAATAAAGACAAAAGAGTTAAAAGTCAATTAGGACTCTTAAAACAGTTCCATGATTCGAGGAACTAGAGAGAGCAGTTAGGAATAAATTCAAGTAGAACTGGACATAGAAGATTTAGGAATCAGTTCAGTAGATTTAGGAGGGGAACCAGCATTAGTTCAACAGATCTTTTTGGTATAAATGTAAGCCTACGGGTAGAGTAGAAGGAGGTGGCCACGATATTGAAGAACAGGCATGTGAGAGACAAAAAGTCTCGAATGTAATTAGTTGTTCATATTTATATACAAAGGTTCATTTTGGTACCGTGTAAATGTGTGAAATAAATGTGTAATGATTGATTATGCTTGAATTCATAGGTTCTGTAACAGAGGTTGCAGGCAGAGTTCTGAAGAAATACGCAGAGGAGAAGAATGATTCAGAGGAATCGTAAGAGATCATTGATTCCACTTGGATGATGAGAGTGAAGCTCTGAAGAGAAGGCGATGTAAGAATTAGCAGAAGAAAAGCTCAAGAAGAGTGCACAGTGAAATAGCAGAAGACCTCAAACCTTTGAAGAAACCCGAACCACAGAGGGAAATTGAAGAAATAGCATAAAAACATAAGTAAACAGAGTAGCAGAGAAGTGAAGTATGGTTGGACAACAACTGTTGGATCTTTAAGATCAATGGTCGAGATCAAATCGGAACCAAAAGGTCCCATCGCAATCATCAAAAGGGAAGAATGAACCTTGGGCAAAAGAAAGAGCGGTTTGTGATTTGGTAGCTGGACCCGAAACCTTATCAAACGTAACCGATAATCTTATCGGGTCCGTAAGGTATATTGGATTGGCGGTTTCAAGTGGAAGAGGTCAGACAGTGGATATGTTGATACACTAATAGCAATAAAGCATCGGTCAATGATCAGAGGTCAGGGCGATCAGAGAAGTGATGTAGAATGGTTGGAAGGTGTGGACCCGATGGAGTTATAGCAGTGAGTATATGATATTTGAGATCCGGCCAAGGGGTCATAGCAAGGTTTTCTCATGTATTTCCTGTATTGCGTTAAAGTGTTGTGCCAATTCTTTTAAGGCTTAAGCATTACTTAAACGCTTATGATAGTCTCATATCAATGGCAGAAGTGGTGATGAGGCATGTATGTGTTATGCCCCATGGAGGAGCCGATATCTGATTGCAATAAAGGTGAAACCTCGGTAAGTGTGCAAAGGTCGTATAAAGACAAAAGGATATGTTTTGTGGGGTTTTCCTTTGTAAATGGTTTATAAAGGGAAATAGTGCCAAGAGAAGGTTTTTACATGTTAAAATATATTAACCAAGGTTTAAAGAGGGAAAGGTTATATATATGTGCGGGTTAAGGGATAATGAAGGTTATGAAAAGTCCATTTGTGAACGAGAACAAGGAGAAATTCTGGGAGAGAGTGAAGATGAAGACTTGAAGATTGAAACTTCAAGTGAGGCCAAAGGGTCACATGGTTTTAAATCTGACAATTTGTGTATGTTTGTAGGTGAAACATGTAAAGAAGGATAATTTGTTGATATTGTCATAAAGGAGAAATAAGACAAGCATAATCTAAATTCTGTTCTGGAAGAAGATGAGATAGATAGGTCTCATATATAGTTGGGGAGAGATATCAAGCAACCAAGTGAAGGGCTTGAAGAGATTGAAGAGGGTACCATCGAATAATTTCTGAGTCATAAAGAGAACTTGGAACAACAAGGAGATATGATGGCTGAAGCATCCAATGAGACCACGAGGTCTTATGTTTTTAAAACTGATAGTTTGTGTATGATGGCAAGTATTGCAGGAGAAAAGAAACCTATTGAAGATATCTTCAGAGTAGATGAAGATTTAGAAGTAAAAGGTGACAAAGAAAACTTCTTTGAAGAAGAAGAATTTGACTGCATATAGAAGAAAAAGTCTATGGATGAGTCTAAAGAAGATGTCATAGAGATGAAGAATCAGGATCTTATTTTGATGAAGAATGAAAGAATAATGTCTCAGAAAGGTAATCAAATGAGTTTGATTAATGTTATTGATGAAAAACAAATACAATCTTGAGAATGTTAACACAGATGGTGAGACAAGGATAGCTCTTGGAGGAGGTAAAAAACAAGAGATTAAAGGCAAACTTGGAGAAGAGACTATGTTAGCTGAAAACATAGTAAAGGATCATCAATTCACCATGATGATAGGCACTGTGGAAATAGCCATGGAAGTTGTTGAGACAATCAGGAAAAAAGAAGGACATCTACTCAGGGATGTTAAGAAGGAAGAAACCTATGCAAAGGATTTAACCTTGGGAGAAAGAACACTAACAAAGGAGTGTTTTACATAGGATGAGAAATCTGTTGAAGCTGTCAAAAGTATGAAAGAGTATCTTTCAAAAGATAAAAACTTTGAAGTAAAGGAGGATGGAGAATGTCTCTTAAATGAAAGAAGCAGTGATTTATTGCAACAAAAATAACTTAGAAATGCATGGATGTGTGAAGATGTGACAACGCAGGAACAAGTTCTTGTCAAAAAAGGAGATGAAATTCAGTTTGAAGAGCTGATATGTGATGCAACAGTTGAGACTGTTTAACCTTATGATTTCCAAAATAATAGTTTGTGTATAAATGCAAGAAACGTAAGTGATGATGAAATACTTATGAAGTGTCACAAAGAAATTGCATTGCTGGAATATTTGCTGAGAAATTCAGAGTATGAAGTATGATTAAAAGGGAAGGAGTTCACTATGGTGGACAAGAGAAAGAAGACATTATAGAGTTTGAGAATTCAAAACAACATACTAATGTGCTGACAGAGGAGAAAGAAACAGAGGAGCAAAGTGAATTGATGCCAAAGGAAGGTAAGGAACAAAAGCAGTATGTTTTTTTATTTTAACAAGTGTTTTATGAATGCAGGTTTTGTTGCAGATTCTAGAGGAAATTTGGCACATATGAGCAACCAAATAAAGATGAAAGAAGAAGAATTTGTGGAAGAATTTAATCCATGGAACAGAGATGCTCAATTGCTGGAGAGAATGTTGGAAAGTCATGATTTAGTGCAGACATAAATAATCATGAAAGAGGGTAAGGATGATAGGGAGGCAGTAAGCATAGCAAAAGATGGAGCAAGAGCAAAAGTGGAAGAAAAAGTAGACCAGTAACTACAAAGTGAAAGTAACCAACAACAGTTTGAAGAGTTAGTGGATAGCAGAAACAACTTGAAACAAAGAGAAAGAGACAGAAGTAAGTGGCAAAGTATGGACTAGTCCAAGGATAAACTGGAGACAGAGATTGAAGAATTGTGGCAGATAATGATGAAAGAGACCACACAGAGAAAGTTGATGACAATAGGAAGGAATATCAATCAGAGTATAAACCTAATTGACAAGGAGAGTAAGATAAAGAAATGGACAATAGACATGCAGCAGCAACAAAAGAGTAAGGCATTTGGACAATTACAAAACAAAGTGTCGGATCCAGGAAGACAAAGATCAAAAGACACATGATTAGGAGATCATGAATATTTTCTACTTTGGGAGTCTGATGCAAGTGTTTGGTCAATTTAGTGTCCTAAATTTCTCTACATAAATTATCAATCTAGGTATTGTAAACTGATGAAGTGTAGTGCACTATTTGTCCTAGATAACCCTTCTTACTTTGTTGTTTTTGTGTTTTGGGGGTTTTGGTCTTTTAATTCATAACGATTTACAATGTAATTATCAAAAAATTAAATCTAACTTTTGTAAAGACTGCTCAAAATCTAAAAAAAATGAAAACAGAGCTAAGAAAGAGTTGGAAGAAAAGCTTAAGCAAGAAATGAAAACAAAGTTTCTATTCTTGTTTTACCATTATTTCCAAATCATGAATTAAAACTGAAAGTGAAATTTACAACTGATGTCTAACTAATTAGAGAAATAAAACTAAATGAAATATTTAGTTACTCTGCCTCTCAATTTTGGGAGAAAGTCTCCTTGGGATGATATTTGAGGAATTTTGTACTTCGTTAGTCTAAAAGAAAACAAATATAGAGATGCAGCAATAACTCATTGCATAAATGAAATGTTCAACCACTTAGTTAAGAACGAATTATCAACTTGAAGGGTTTTTCATAAACATTCATTAACACCATGAGTGAGTAAAATAAAATGGCAAAGATAGTAAATGGCATTGATCAATCTAATTGAGAATTTAAACTAGCAAAACAATAAATGAAGTAAACTAGATTACATTATTGAGTTTCATCTTCTAAACTAGTGATAAACTAAAAAGAGATCAAGCAAATGGAAGCTACTTCTAAATTATGAACACTATTAATAAGAAAATGATGGAAATTGCATTATAAACATTGTTAGTAAGAAAATGATTATAAACACTGACAAAGAAAATGATGAATTTATAGTTAACAAGAAGAAGAAAAAAAAATGAAATGAAACCTTCTTCAGTGCAAGGGCCCTCTGCAACTTATTAGGCTATGCTTGCTCAATCAACTCCAAGAAAACTCCTTTAGGTTTTCATAAAACATGCGGTCTTCATATTAACACCAGGATACAAATGCCCAAAAATTATAGAGTTTAGACCTTCAATTTCATAATAAAACTATCACTATTACCACTAACTTCTTCGGTCCTTTACACAGGTATTTACAAGAAAAACCATACAATTGTGTGTGGAGAAAAACATGTTATAGCCAAACACGTAGAAGACAAATATGTAGAATTTCTTCCATGACTATTGGAGACATAAATCCAGGACATGGTGGCTGTTGGATTTGGTTGCATAGGTGGTTGTTGAAGTTCGTAGGTATAGGTAGTTGTTCTGAATAATGCTTCCCATCACTGTGAAACGTGTTAATTAACCACAAAACAGAGTCCTGTTACCTTCGGTGTCTACGTTTTACTTATCCATTGACCGTAGTCTTATGCCATCTTCTTTGTTGACCTGGGCTAAGTGAATAGGATAGGGTCCATGTCACGACGATTTCCAAGCTACCCATGTAGCTAGTTTCTCCTTCTGACACCTGGAACCTGTTAGAGCATGAAGGTAGCTACGGAATAGCCGATTAGCTGCAGAATAGGCTGCATTCTGTAGCTAATATACAAAAATTTATTCAAACAACAAAACATAAAACCATAACATGTAAATCACTAAATGTCCTCCTTAAGACAGTATATACCAGTCATTGGTGATGAGAATGCATCTTTCTCATGGAAAAACAAAGAAAAGGAATAAGAAGGGAAAGAGTAATTTTGAGGCTCAATATACCCCCACTGAAAAATCATTGCATGTCCACATGCAATTTTGCCAAAGATGTGAACTCTTTTTTTCTATTGCATCTGCTAAGATACCTCTACCAATACATCTAACTTCTTTCTCTTGCTCTTCTTTGAAGTGACAATCATCCTTGGTTTCTTCATGAGAAGTCTATATTTATGGTTGATCACTG
>Ga0181464_1000158_pt2 | contig 21053 bp, 19 predicted proteins | sample InSIn2gowninarea_FD_119074 | JGI IMG/M metagenome (GOLD analysis project Ga0181464, IMG submission 119074) | Clean room microbial communities from NASA Spacecraft Assembly Facility at Jet Propulsion Laboratory, Pasadena, California, USA -... ...
AGTGTGTAAGAAGGATATGTGAACGGGACCTCCACTACGCTCTTGGGCTGCTCAGTGCGGTCGATGGAGTCCTCATTGCGCTTCATGTCGCGCAGTCTCAGTCCATTTGACTTTTTCTTGACCTTGACGACTTGTCTCAGGCGAGGCATGGCGGCTAGATGGTGGTGTTTTAGTGTCAGCAGTTGAATACGTAGCAAGCCTTGCGAGGTTGCAGGAGGAGAAATGTAAAGGAGTCTGGAAGCTTACCCAGCACAAACGCGAGTGTGCGTGTGAAAATTCGCTTGCAGTGCGTTCAAACACGGTTACCCTGACGATCCACAACAATGAGTGTTATTGGAGGTTCACGCTGCCCAAGCCCGTCTCAGTATGCAAGTATCCGGTAGTCTCTAACGTGTGACCCCAATGCTTTTGGCGTGTACGCTTCGACACCGGGGTCAGAGAATCTTCTACAGTAATCTCTTTATGTCCCACGTTGAAGTCAGATACGGTTGTGTTGTATGCTCTGTCTTTGGATGAGGAGCATGGTCACGGTTCGATTCTGCTCCTTGTCATAGAGGGTATCAAGCGACTGCTGATAACGAAAGGTATCCAGCGACGAGCGAATCAAGCATCAGAACGCGGAGAACGTTGCATGGCATGGTGGAGTGCATCTCGTCGAACAGTTCCAGTCTCGAATGCTGGCAAGGTGATATGAAGATGTTCTGAATTGCGGATGATCAAGTTTTCGCAGCGGTACAGACAGCCAGCGCGACTTGGTCAGAGCACGCTACTACGATAGCAAGTGATTCTGTCTGGCCTGGCAGAGACTGGCACAGTATTCTCTAACCAACTCTCAACGAGATGAACAGAACAAATGCATACCCATCAGGATGCCACTTGCAGTCCGAGCAACCTTTCCGCTAACGCTGTCTTATCAGATGTGTCTGAGCTTTGATCTCTCCAAAAGGAAGTGCGAACCGGAGCCTCGGTTCGCACTTACCTTTTGACTTCGCGCAGCCAGCGCATTCACCGCTCCACAATTCATCTGCACGGCTGTGGTTATCATCTCCCGCCCTCGGGTCTGCAAAGGTCACGACTGATAATGACTGCAAAGCTGACTTTCGGAGTGCCCCTGCCGTTGGGGGCTCCGTATCATCAAGGTTCAAGGGTCTATAAAGGTAGGTTTTCGCCCTTATGATCTCTTCGTCGTTGGCTTGACTTTGATCTATCTTTCTTGTTCTTTCCTCCTCTCCTGCTCATTGTTCTGCAACCAAGTGGTGTCTGAAGCCATGTCCCAGTCGACAACCCCAATGTGGCATGATGTTGCTGCCAGAAAACAGAAAGAGATGTTCGCTGCGATTCCCTCGGCTTGGCTAGTCGATGAAGATCTTCTTCGCGGCCACCATCTTCTGGATCTGCCTAGGAGATGTTCCTCTATCATGTCTGGAGAAGAGCTCTTCATCACCGAACAACGAGCTGTTGATATTCTATCTCGCATCCGTACCAGGACATGGACATCCCATCAAGTAGCCTTGGCCTTTTGCAAGCGAGCTGCTCTGGCTCATCAAGCCACTAATTGTCTCGCATTCATCATGTTTGACTCTGCCCTTGCACGGGCTAAAGAGCTGGACGAGTACATGGAAAAGCACAACAGGCCAATCGGCCCTCTTCATGGCTTGCCTATCTCAGTCAAGGAACATATCTACTTGAAAGACACACCAGCCACTTCCGGCTTGATCTCCTGGGCCGATGCACCTAGTCCCGGTGATGCTCTGATCTGCAAAGTCTTTAGGGAAGCAGGAGCAGTTTTCCACGTCAAGACCACTAACCCGCAAACCCTCATGGCTCTTGAAACGCATTCGAATCTCTTCGGGCGCACGACAAACCCTCACAACATAAATCTCACATCTGGAGGAAGCTCGGGCGGCGAATCCGCTCTGATAGCTATGCGAGGCTCGCCCTTGGGGATCGGTACAGATATCGGTGGCAGTATCCGCGGACCCAGTGGTTTCTGTGGTGGCTGGGGCCTCAAGTGCTCAGTTGCTAGAATACCTCACTCAGGCCTTAGCGGCCTGCACGCCGGCATGGAGAACATCATCGGCTGTGTGGGCCCCATGGCAAACTCGCTCGCTGACTTACGTATATTTTGCAAAGTAGCTCTGGATGCACAACCTTGGGACTTTGAGCCTAGTCTCATCGATCTGCCATGGCGAAACGATTCTCCTGAAACTTTGCCGAAGAAGCTGAGGATAGGAGTCTTATGGCACGACGGTGAAGTCACACCTCACCCGCCCATCCAACGCGCTCTCAAGGACACAGTCCACAAGCTTCGAAGAGCAGGCCACGAAGTCGTTGCATGGGACCCTAGCCTTCACGCCTCACTGCTCAAATGGATTAACATCGCATACTTTCTCGATGGCGCCGAGGAATACATATCTACCCTGACTCAAGACTCCGACCCTGCAGTGCCCATGATTCAATGGTTGATAGCTAGCGCAGCACCAACCCGCCATACCGTTGAGCAGACCTGGGAACTCAACTCTTTGCGTGATCGCTTGCGAACAGCGTTTTCTCTGCAGTGGAGGGAAGCAGGTATCGATGCTTTGTTGTGCCCTGTCAACGCTTCCGTGGCTTCTGCGCATGACGAAAGCAAGTATTGGGGTTACACCGCTGTGTTCAACGCTACAGATCTGCCTGGTGTGGTATTCCCAGTCACAAAGGTTTTGCCGACGGATACTTGGGATGAAGATACGCCCAGTGTCAAGGGCGACAAGGATGCTATGTACAGAAAGTTCTGGAATGATGGAGGGGCTGGGAAGTACAAAGATGCGCCAGTAAATCTACAGTTGGTTGGTAAGAGGCTGAGGGAGGAGAGGTTGTTGGCTGTAGCCGAGGTTGTCGAGAGGATTGTTAGGGATGTAGACGACGACATAAAGGGCAACAAGACGGTGAAGCGTGTAGAAAGGACTGACATGGTGCAGAGTCAACTGTAGACACGAGGATATCTGAAGGTCAAAGAAGATTGAGATCAATCGATTTTGATGCATATACGATATACATCATGATTTCCACCTTGGCCTTGCATCAACCACCTCAAGCACTGTAGTTGGGTTTCGCTCCATCACAAAGGTTTTCCAAATACTTCAAATCGACATCCTTGACAGCCACTCCGTCTCCAAAGTCTTTCACTGTGCTCTCCCCAAGCATCTCATATTCCTGCCAGCCAGTCTGCTCGATGCCAGTCATGCCACCCTTAGTGAATGCCACCCAAGCATCTTGCATGGCAACACTAGTCTGGTTCTCCAAAGCAGGACCCTGGCCCCTAAAGTTGTCAAAAGTGCCAAACAGCAGAGGCAGTTCTGAAGAATGGTAGGCACCCAACCAACCCGAGGGTGCAATGTTTGAGAAATTACCGCTATAGACGTAACGGTAGGTTGGGCGGTTGGTCTGTTGACGCAGACGGATAGACTCCGTGGCAGGGCAGAAAAAGGTTGTCAACAATGCTAGCTGCGCGAGTGTAGCGTTAGGACCAGATGGGCTGTATGGAGCAAAAGGAACGCCGTCTTGAGCGTTTGTACCGATGATAGCAGGCAAATTTGCTTGGAGTCCTGCTAGTGCACGGGCGGTGTAGTTGCTAAAGACCACTTTCTCATCGACTGAGGGGAGGAAACTGATGGAGGGTGTGGTGCCATTCTCCTGGTAGTTCTTGACAAAGTCTTCGATAGTTGAAGCTGGGAGTTTGCGTACGCAGGCAAGCTCATCCTGTGGAGAAGACGAGTTGGCGCAACCGAGCTGAGAAGCGACAAACGTAAAGTTGGTGTGTTGAGGATCAGCGGAATTGATGCCAATGAAGGCTGTGCCAGAGTCCATGCTGAAACCAGACACGATGGGATCTTTGGGGTAGGCATAGTTGTAGTAGTCTACGCTGGCCGAACCAGCTGACTGACCCCAGAGAAGCATTCGCGAAGGATCACCTCCAAACCTGACAATGTTGTCACGCACCCACTCGACTGCTGCTCTCTGATCAAGCAGACCAACATTCTGATCGCTCAATCCTGCCGCATTGGGGAAGCCAAAGATGTTGAGACGGTAGTTTATGGCGACCACAATATGGTCTTGTGTTCGCTGAATCCACTGGCTCGGAATCTGGTACGGTACATCTTGTCCTCCAGTGACAAAGCCACCTCCGTAGACCCAGATGAGGACTGGAAGCAGCTCATTGCTCGAGCAGGACTGACTGCTGTTGCTTGTTGGTGCCCATACGCTGAGGGTCAAGCAATCCTCGCTGATCGCTCCCGTGCCGTTTTTGCCTTGGAGACCAAATTCGAGGATCTGATCAACGTAGACTCCAGGGCTTACAGTATTGAGGTATTGCATACAACTTGGTGGCAATTCGGTATTGTTGATGGTTTTCTTCGAAGCAGATACCGGTAAGGGTTGAGGAGGCTCGAAACGGAGTGATCCTGTGGGAGGTTGTGCAAAGGGTATGCCAAAGAACTGCCGAACGTTGGGGTATTCTGGGTCTTGATTTCCGTACACGAGACCGGAAGATGTTTGGACTGTCAGTTGGTCAGTCCCCACAGCATGTCTCGGCCATGCAAGAGCACCGACAGCCAGGAGAGAGGTCGCAAAAACAGGAGTATAACGCATATTGGCAATTGATGTCTTAAGAAACAAGTCGGGTAAGAGTAGACCCATGCCCTACCTTTATAGTCCAATGCTCAGCAATTGCTTGCTTCTTCTTGCCCACAAGACATTTCGGCTCTTGGATAAAATCATTACCCACCCCAGCCCCTCTCCGCAAAATGATATGCAAGATGAGCGAGTCGATCCTTGTTCATGGCGGGGAAACTCTATGAACAATCCATCAACCGAGCCGACGACCTGCCGGCTGAAGTCTTGGTTGTGTGCTCCTCTGTTCAATGCATATACACCAAAGGCTGCTAGAGGTGCCCGCTTTCCAGCGACTTGGTAATATCTGCTTGCATGTTCCGTTGCAAAGCAAGCACGGCAAGGAAGGAGGTCGAGTTCGCGATGCAGAAGGTGCGAAGGTGGGGATTGGCGAAGTTGGCAACATCAAATCACGTCATTGCCAGCGTGGAGAACGTCCAAGAACGATCTTCAGCTGACATCCAGCGACTTCCCTTCGGGATTCAACTCACAAGGCGTTCTTTGGATGAGAAAATGTCTTTGGAATCTCACATGGTCCAGCTTACTCATTCATGGGGAATACCTACGCATGGGAGCCGCCATAATGAGTGACTTAACTACACAGTTCAGCATGTGCTCAAGACGTCCAACATTGTAAATGATCACAAGGTGTTTCGGCACAGAATAATACAAGCTCTTCCGCCTCAGCAGTTGCTAGACTGGTGTGATAACCGCGATTAAGACTTTCACTCCGCTACCAAGCAATCGATGGCTTGCATGTGTATACCACCGATAGTCACATCTTGGCGGCAAGGCGTCCAATCATCATGGACCAACCAACGCATTATTCCAGCCTGATCCTACTCAGCCACTGGTCATCTTTTCGCCCAAATACCTTCGGTCAACTGTCGCCCGGACAAGATGCTCTTGTCTGGTCGACTTTCACCTCTACGGCAAGTTCGCAATACCAAATGCCATCGCTGGCACAATCTTCGACTCGTGCCGTATAACCACATAGCTCCAGATCTCATCTCGCTGCCATGGATGATGGTCATGAGAGACTGATCACTCGGGTTCCGGTCACCCGCAAGCATCCTACCTGGCGCATCATCGTCATTGTCAACACCATATTTGCTAGTCTGCTACTGGTCACATATCTCGCGTTTCTGATATGGATGTACAACAATCTTCATGTTAGGCGTGGGTTGGCAAAGGTGTTCAGTGGAGCTTGCTCCCAAGCCTTGAGGACAGGAGCGTATGCCCACTTTGCTACATGCGCTTTCGCCGTTCTGCTTTTTGCTGCAGGCTCACATGGAGTCCAACTACTGCTTTCGCCGACTAGAGGTGAAGTCGAGAATGCTCATTCGCGAGACCGATGGGTGCACATAGGTGTTGGAGGATTGCGGAACATGAAATGGATCTCCAAGCGCAGGTTGTGCCGAGCAATCTTGCTGGCAGCAACCGCTGTACTCATACCCTTTCTGTAGGTTGTGTTCATACAAACGTTTCTGAGCTGACTTTCGAAAAGCCATAACTCGCTGATTTTCACGACCTTGGCAACAACAGACAAGGTAGCATCTCTCGTAACTGTAGACTACCTCAAGGGATCTCGGCTAGATACAGCAACAGAACAGTCTATTTTCCTCACCAAGGCGGAAAAGTATCGTAGCGTCTCAATCTCGGCCAAGGCAGCGCTTACAGAAATCAAGTATGATGCCCTACTCGAGCAGATACGGGTCGATTCGACGAATTTGGTCCATCTGTCTCCCACGGAATGCCGTACCGCGTATTCGTCCTTACAGGTGCCCTCCAAGTTCTCGAATGTACTACTGATAAGTTTCTCCAATACCAGCAATACTTTGGATGGGCTTATCGATTGTGATCTGCATTATCCGGAGATGAACGTGGACCCCCATCACCAAGGCGTACACAAAGTGAATTGGTTCAACACGAACGGCACTGCCTCCATCTTTCATAATCACTGTATGGACACAGACTTCGATTTCGGCGACGGCGATATCTGGAATGTCCCTGTTTGGGACTATTATTGTACGGTAACATCATATCCCGTCGAGTACTGCCTCGCTCAGCCATTCGAGCCCGAGTGTGGTGTGGATATCAACACTCGAGTCCTCATTGGTATCATCGTTTGCTTGTTCGTGGAAATTGGGTGCTTGGCTAGTCTGGCCGCAAGCAGATTCCAACCTTTCGGTAAGTCATGCTAGTCACCTGTCATCAACATTGGCTGACATCTTGAAGCCACTGTTGGCGATGCTATAGCAAGCTTTCTGAAACATCCAGACCCCTCGACCTCGAGAAATGCAGTAGTCGCCATTCCCGCTGTCCACTCACCAAACAGTAAATTTGACAAGTTCGGTTTCCGACGATCTGAGAAAGACTTGAATATGTGGAGACGCAAGTGGCCAGTCTGGCGAGCAGCAGTCGACACCGAAACGTGTGCTCTATTCATCAACTGCCTCTTTCTTGCCTTTTTCGCCTTTGCGACCGCAGTCCTGATCGTATACAACAACGACGAGCTATCGAACTATCACCCACTTACTCTGCGAACCCCAACGTCTACTCGAGGGCTTCTCGCCAATCTTCTAGGCCTCGGGTCCATACATCTGATGATATCGGTAACATGTTTATTCTACAACCATATCTGGTCACGTATGCTCGCTGCCACCGAACTCAACGCTTTCGTGAAGACTCGAGCACCGCTACGGGTTACTCTGCCTGCGCAAGGCGCTCGTAGCACATATTATCTCAGCGTTAAACCTCAGTACTCTGCATTGTTGATTGTTGCTTCGGTCTTGATCCACTTCTTCACAACGCGAGCTCTCAATGTCGTCGCTATACAGACCTACGACTTCATGGGCCAGTACTCGCATCAACGTATCACCTACGGGATCTCGACCTCTTCTGCGGTTCTAGCTCTGGGACTTGGTGTCGTCATGTTGTGTGCTTTGGCGTTCGGACTGGACGGGAAACTGCATGCCGGCATGCCTGTATTGGGGACTTGTTCAATAGCTATCTCGGCGGCTTGTTATGTTGATGATGTTTTCATGACTTTAGGACTGGTGAGCTATGGAAAGAATGCAAGAACAGGCAGGATGGGTTTCTTGAGTCGTGAGGGGTGAGGTGGTGTTCCACAGTCGATAAACCATTCCCTTTACTAAGAACCATCTCAATATGACTGTGGAAATGCACGATATCTTCTAGCAGGAAGTACTGTCCACTGAGATATAAACATTCTGTCTTTCTATAGCCTGCTGTCAACACTACTTGTGCATTCGAGATAGACTCATATCGGACACATCATCTTTATCTCAAGTTGCAATGATAGTACAAAACCTACTGTAAAAAGTCACAAAGCCGTTCGAAACTACCGTATATCCACTGAAAGCCCAATTCTTTCAACTGTTATCTAGGGCTCTCAATGGACATGCCCCAAATCACAAAAACATCCTGCAGTTTCATAGCTACTCGAAAACATAACCTGCATATCTGGGATAGAGTCTATATCAAACACACTACCTTCATCTCGACTTTGACGGACTCATGAAAGTGCGCTGTAAAAAGTCATAAAGATGTTCTGATTGATGGCTTGTCCGCTGAGAGCCCGATCAAACTGTACATTATCTAGGGCTCTCAGTGGACAGGCGCTGGAATATAAAGACATTCTACATTTTTATAGATACTTGAGATGGCAACATGCGTATGTGGGATGAAGAAATCAGCGTCGGAACATTAGGGGCAAGAGTGAAAGACCATCCAAGTGAGCAAACAAACGGCGACGGAAGTCACAAACAATATCAAACAAATCAAAATACGAAACAGGAAGGAACCATCAAGCACAAGTAAATTTTTGTGAATTCATTGCCTATCTGAAGCAGGCGAACGGTCCTCTAGACCTAAAATGAACCCCTATACAACCAACCCAAACGACCCTGCGTTTAGTTGTCATCGTGGTCACCGCTGGTGGCAGCAGAAGCGACATTAGAGGCAACGTCAGATGCGCCGGCGTCAGAAGCATCGTCGATAGCCATGCGGATTTCGGTGGAAACGTCAACGGTGTCGGGCTCGTTGACGATGTAGGTCTCGACGACAGGGTCGGTCGAGACGACGGTAGGGACGATGGGCTCGGCGACGGGGACGATGGGCTCGACGACAGGGGCAACGTCAGTGTCGACCTTGGGACGCTTGGGATCGGAGGCGAGCTCGTCAAAGTCACTGCCGGGCTCGGTGGCAGCGCGCTTCAGGGTGTTGGCAGCAGTATCCTGGATTGTGAGTTAGCATGCGCTGGTAAGAGCAAGCATCAAGTCACATACCTCAGGGACAGGAATAGGAGCGTCAGCAGAGAATTGGTCGCGGGAGAAGTTGCGAATCTCCTCCTCAGTGGGGTAGACGATCTTGCCTCTCTTCAAGGTGATGGGACGCTTAGCGGGGACCTCATCTTCATCGTCGCCAGAAGACATGTCCTTGATGACAGGCTTGCTAGCCTTCAGAGAGTTGCGGGTGCTGCGGCGCGAGGCGACGGGCTGAGCGGCCTTTCTGGCAGGGGCGGCTCTGGTAGACTTGGGCTTGGCCTTGACAGCGACGGTCTCAGACTCATCGTCTTCGTCAGTCTCGGGCTCTTCGGCCTTGACAGCAGCAGCCTTCTTGCCGCGAGCCTTCTTGGTGGCGGAGGGAGCAACGGGAGTGTCTTCGGCGTCGGCTTCAGCATCCTCAGCAGCATCAGCGTCATCGTCATCAGCGTCAGTCTCAGCCTTGCCGATCTTGCCCTTCAGCTTGTGATAGGCAGTGTTGGCCGAAGCACGAGTCTTGTAGCCGCTGATGGCAGCAAGCTTGTCAAGGTCGACCTGAAAGGTGAGTTAGCACGATCTCATGACTTATCAAGAAGGTTTGAGATCGACAGTAGATGGAAGAGGGCAAAGGGAGTGGGTTTCAGGAGAGTGGTTGTCAAAAATGTACCACCTCTAGACAGGAAGATCGTGATAGGGGAAGATAGAAGCAGCGACAAGGCATAGAATCTTACCTCGGGAAGGCTCTTGAGGCACTGAAAGACGCAAACAAGAAGCTGATGTTCACGCTCGGTAAGAGTAACAGGAGCCATGGTTGATAGTTGTTGTCTGATGTGTATTCGTGAAAGAGGATAGGGGTATGATGTAGAACGAGATGTACCAAAAAGTGGTGCGAGTTTGGTGTGTGAGTGGTAGAAAAGATTGAAGTTGCGCCGGCTTAGTTGTTCGAGTAGTAGTGAAGCGGCTTGTTATGATTCTCACCGTGGATGGTCATGGGAGATGCCGGCCGGCGCTGAGTGGCTACCTCACTGCCGGTAGCGGGCCCGTACGCTCCGGACGAATCAGGAGGCGGCAATATGCCAGGCGGTGGATGAGATGACGACGACATGGTTGCTCTTCGTAGCCAGCCATCACTCGACAGCATCGTCACTTTCTTGATACCCTTGCGGTGACAGCATCAATTGCCCAGGCCCCTTGACCTGTTGCTGCACTGCATGCCTCAAGCACACTTGTGTATTTGAGGTATATCTTTGGTGCAAAGACTCACTTGCCATTGATGAGACTATACATGGGACAGTACATCCTCATACCTTGTTTTGACAGAGACGCAGAGCCAAGTTAAGTAGTCATGTATCGCTGCAGTAGTTGCTCTCGTCACTGTACTAACAAGGTACAGATATTACCTTTACTTGTCACCTCTTTTGCTCTTTTGTTGTGGTGGCGCTGAAGTCGTGTATGGTCCGTACATATCTGGCGCCATGAAACTCCTCTGCGGTGACAATTTGGAGTCAAGGAGTTGAAGGTCGCATAAATCAGGCCAAACATGAGACAGGCCTGCATTCTCGTCTTCGAGAAACATGACAGACGGACTTCCGAAGAGAAAGATAGATAGCAAAGAGAAAGTAAGGACGATGAAAACCTGGGGTTAGTACATCTTCGGGCAGAAACAAGAGAGAAGACCCATAGGGTTTGATCGTAAACGAAATTGCATTTCTTTTTTGAAGTTCATAAAGTAAGGAAGTAACCACCTTTGAATATGCACTGGTCGTTGAAGCTTTTGGTAGACCTTTCCTTTTTGGCGACATTCGCTGAATCTGCTCGATGACAGAGCGAGTCTTGACCATACGTATGGTCTGGGTTGATATCCTGCTTGCGCAAATTGCTGGACACAATCGGTGGTATCGTTGACTTTTGGGTCGTCTGATTGTTCCAGGACAGTTTCCGAGTCGAGGTGGCATCCAAGCAATGATTGTTCTCAGTCCGGCTCATGTTGGTTGGTTGATCAGAAGCCTCTGCCGCCACGTCCTCTTCCACGACCGCCACCACGGCCACCGCCCATGCCGCGTCCTCTACCACCACCTCTTCCTCCACGGCCACCTCTGTCTGCAGCTTCCTTACGAGCCTTGTTCTTGGGCTTGGGAGCGTCGTCGATCAGCAGTGTATCCAGGGGTAGCGAATCAGGCAGAATGTAGTAACGGATGGTTGCGCCGCGGATGTTCATAGTGTCCAGACTGATGGTGTCGCGGCCTTTGGGAGTCATCTTGACTGTTCGGAGCGCTGTGTTCATTTGTGGAGAGACTGATGCGATGGTTCCGTGGACAATTGTGCCTATAATGATACGTCAGCGATGATACCAGGTATGCGCGATTGCTGTAGACACACCATTCTTGAGCTCGATTGTGACGGTCTCGTTCTGGCACTTCATCAAAAACCTTGGAAGCGAGTTAGCTGTGTTGCGGCAAGTTCAGAATGCGCATCAACGAGCGACGATGCTGGGAAGACACACCTGACGAGCTTCATGTTGGGCGCACTGGTTCAGTCAAGAAATGCGCGCTGGTTGTGAGAGGATTATAGACAATGTGAGATGGTTGGATGATGGCTGTTGCTTGCTGCTGCCAGTCGCGTTCGCAGTCGTTCTCAACTCGGCAACTGGCGCTGTGACGCTCCTTCCAGGTCCGCTTCTTGGCATCATCTTCTCCACCGATGATCACGTGGAACCTTGATGAATTGCTTGAACAATGCTCATAAAATCATGGAGGTTATGATAAGCATACTGAGACCATTGTACAAGAGCACAATAGTAGTGTTGCCATCTTATGACTCTAGCTGTGTAGCGGGAGAATGCTATCTACGAGCGTGGAGAAGACCTGCCAAAGCACATGCCAATGAGACTTGACAATGCAATACTGAAAACTTGTGGGAGGAAGGATGTAAAGGTGTTGAAGACCTTGTTCATGCAATTGCTCTCGAGGTGGGTATATTCAGGGATGCGTCAGAACCAAAACTCCATTCAGAACCCGTCCATGCCAAAAATGCAACATCAAACAAATCATTCCTCGTCAACCTTGATCCACTCGCTGTCGGTGCCAAAGTCGGCCGAAGAAGCACTCAGATCGCTGGGAGCGTTGCGCTGTCTGCTCTCGCCTTCTGCAGCCTGCAAGCCAGTCGTACCAGCTGAAGTACCGCTCTTGAAGTCGTTGAGAATCTTGGATCTGATCTGTTCGTCTTCCTGGGTAGGCTTGAAGTCGAGATCGGCATTGGAAACCTTGACCTTGACTCCAGGAGCAGTCTCAACTTCAGTTTCGGTAGCTTCGTCGTCGGCCATGTCTCCAGTTTGTGAACTAGACTTCTTGGGCGTGCTGCCTGCGGATCTAGACTTTCTGATGCGCTCGGCCTCTGCCTCTTTCTGCTGAGCCTGCTGCAACTCGTAGGCAAACCAGTTGATGGCCCACCAGAGACCAGCACACAGGATGCTGAGAATGAAGAAGTGGATGCTGTAGGTAGCGGCGAGCAGACCGGCAAGAGTGAGCTGGAGAGCGCCGAAGGTGATGTTGGTGGCAAGCAGGAGAGTGGGAGTAGGGCCGGGCGTGAAGACAGCCTCCCAGAGGTTGGTTATGAAGTCGGCCATGGTGAGGAAGGGTATGCGAGAGCGTAGAGAAGATGGCGGGGTTCGTTGGTGTGAATACGAGATGTGGGAGCCGCTGGTTTGGATGTTTTTGAGGCGGAGAGGACAAGAAGACGCAGGTAGAGATGTACGGTGGTTGGACAGGCAAGGTGCCTGCTGGATCGTCCAGGTGAGCAGTTGGGCAGATGCTCTTGTTCACAACAGAAGAAAGAACAATCAAATCGTCAATCATGCACCCCCCATGTTTCGCGGAGATGGCCGGTGCGCGTGACTTCATGACAAGACAACGACAGGATCATCCACCGCCTCCTCAGTTACAACATCCAAACGCTCTAGCATTGAAAGTCGTTTCAGCCCCCAGCTGCTCCGTCTGCCCGCCAGTTGTTGCACTACGAAGAGCTGACTTGGTATGTCTTGTGTGTTTTGAGGATAGACCGCATCTGTTGCGCCAGCACGCCAAATCCATCGACAACGACTGATTTCATGCTGAGGACATTTTCAACACAATCTTCTCATCATGGCCCAGTCGGCTGTCAAAACTTTTCTGGACTCAAAAGGTCTGTCTGCTACACCGGCATGGATTGAGTCTTTTGTTAGTTCAAGTCGTCAGGGAACTCCTCTACCTGCTCTGCAAAAGACGGCTCTATTTCGTATACTGGCCTCGGATCTCACATCATCAATCAAAGCCTCACCAACCAACACACTCCCCCCGAATGCTCTCAACGCCACAGTCAAGGAATTGCGTGTCCCGGATAGCATCCCCCTTCAAGTCCTCAATATCGAGGATATAGGGCGCAGTGCTTGGAGCCAAGTTGAAGCTATTGAGGCTCAAGAACGTGGTGAAACCACAAAAGGCCGAGAGGTCATCCGTGTCGTGCCTGACGAGGAAGCCGACCCAGTCAGGGATGGTACTGCTCCAGTCACCAAAAGCAACGGTCCTCATAAACTACTTCTACAGGACGCAAAGGGAACCAAGATCTACGGCTTCGAAGTCACTGACGTTGACGGCATTGACTTGAATCTGGGCATTGGCGCTAAACTCATATTGAAGAACATGACAATTGCCAGAGGCGTGATTCTACTTGATCCTACCAGTACTCAACTTCTTGGCGGCAAGGTCGATGTATGGGACAAGGCGTGGAGAACAGGCAGGAAGGAGTCTTTGAAGGCAAAGGTTGGTCCGAGAGAAGAAGAAGAACTCTGAAACGACCATGCTATCTCAGGTCGACGCTCTCTTATCACCAACGAGATCAAGTTTGCATCTGATGCCCAATGTTTCATACACACTCCTGTTCGAGTTCTGCAGGACTAAAGCATGACACAACACTGGAAGAATGGTTGTCGTTATGCACAGGGGTATCATTATCAGTCATCTAGTTTTGCTTGTCAGGACTTTGGCCAGTCGCTGCCTGGAACTCTGGATCATTCTCCTCCAGCTCTTGCTTTCTGATGGCTTGCATAAGCTCGTACATCTGGGCAATTTGCTCGTCTGTCAAGCTGTTAGTAGGGCTATGGTTCGAGGAGGCAAGTGGAATGCGAACCGCTCATCTTGTCAATCTTTGCCTTGTCCATCTTCTCTCCTCTCCACTTCTCGCCCTCGATCTGTTGTGCGTATCCTTGCCATTCTGTGAGAAAGCCGATCTATCCTCTGTCAGTCACGATTGCCTTTTCTGGTCCAGCTTGACCTGTCTCCTGGAGCTCTTCCTATGATTGTGGCTTACGATATGAATGGGGTTGTCGACATTTCTGTGTGCCCGGAACTCGCTCTTGACGTATTCGTCTCCGAGCACGCGCATCTCTGGTGGGAGGTGCTTTCGGTGTCCACGAAGTAGGCGACGGTACAGCGGGATCGGAGGGAGAAGGGCGTGAGGGACGACACCGAGGCCACCGGAGGGCGTACCAACGGTACTGGCTTTTGCTAGGAGTCGTGAAGCTGCGCGCATGTTTACTGTCTACCTGTATATCCTTCGAATTGAGAGCTCGAATCGCAGTCGCGACACAAAAGATGGTTGCGTCACTCTCTAGACTGCCTCGGCTTTCGCCGATCGCAAACTCTCCGCAAGACACTCCCGAAGCTTGTCATTGTTTTCCAATACAATTTATTCTCTGCGAAACAATCACAGAAATAATGCTTCCTACACCAGACACGTCGCACGTCGACTACGACCAGATCTACGAACCCGCCGAAGACTCGTACCTCCTCCTCGACACGCTATCTTCGCCCTCAGAAACCGCTTTCTTGCATTCCCACTTTCGCTCTAACCATGCCCCACTTGTAGTCGAAGTCGGCACTGGCAGTGGTGTCGTTCTCGCTTTCCTCGCTGCAAACAGTTCCGCCATCTTCAACCGTTTCATCTGCACTCTAGGCACCGACCTTAATCGCCGGGCTTGTATAGCTGCCTCCAAGACTGTGCAGAAGGCTTGCGACAATAAAGCTGCACCTTTCTTGACTGTCGCTAATGCAGACCTGACCTCTGCACTCAAAGACAGAGAGGTTGACGTATTGGTGTTCAATCCACCATATGTTCCTGCCGAATTGCCAGATCTCAGTTTGCATGCGAGATACAATACTGCCGATGCTACTATGTCTTCGTCTGAGGCTTTCGATCGCGACTCACATCTACTGGCTTTGAGCTATGCTGGTGGTGTTGATGGCATGGAAGTCACTGAGCGTTTGCTGGACGACGTACCGCGCGTTTTGAGCCAGAGAGGTGTTGCATACGTCTTGTTTTGTGCTCAGAACAAGCCCGAAGAGATCAAGAGTAGGATCAGACAATGGCCCGGTGGTTGGGAAGCCGAGACTGTAGGCAGTTCAGGCAAGAAAGCTGGTTGGGAGAAGTTGTGCATTGTCAGAATCACGAGGACAACAGCAAATTGAAAGAAAGAGAAGGAGTCAAAGATTGGAGGACAACTGCACAACTCAGTCGCCCAAACAGAGCCCGAAACGCCGTACCGACATCCCTGCTCGAGTCGTTCCCTCAGATCGACAAGTTCTTGCAAGAGAAAGCAGGACGTGTGCCACTAGAGTAATCCGAAATGATGGCCTCAACAGCAGCATACAACCCAGGTCCCAACAAGAACAAACCACAAATCATGACAAAGACATGGACGATAGTCATGATGCTTCTTGAAGCGTTGCTGAACAGCTTTCCACTGTACATCTGCCAGTACGCCACAGCAAAGAATATAAACCCGAAGAAGGAGTCAAAAGCGGCACCCAGTAAAGACAAAAAGTCGCCCATGCTAGGAACAATCTCGGAGAAGATGAAGGCGATGAGCCAGATACCTGCCATGACGGCTACCCAGACTCCCCAGCCGACGACGGTGTTTGAATGGGCGTGACGAGACTTGCCCATGATGCGGTGATACACGAACTTTGCGGACACGTTCGCATAGATCACACCGATCACCAGAGTAGGCACAATGACAAAGGTAAACGAAGCCTTCTTGTATGCCACGACACCAAGACTGCCGAACGCGGGAGCCGTAGCGTACTGTCCGAGGTATCTGAAGCCTATGGCCGGAGGAATGATAAACAGGAACCCGGAAACACCTGCCAGAACAGCCAACGCCTTAGGGAAGTCCTGAGGCCTCTCCATCTCGGCGATGAAACTGGGAAACAGGATCTGCGGCACCCACAAAAATGTGATATTGAGAACGGCGTTCATTGCAGCAACCCACGTTGTTCCAGCAGGAGGGAAGGCGTATGTCTTGACGGGGCCAGCCTTAGGGTACGTGCCGTTGTATCCGTATCCAGGAGCATCCTCGATACCAGCAAAGACCAGGAAAAGCAAGATGGCAATGCCCATGCAAGCAGCACTGAACATGCTCATGAAAGAAACATGCTTGAGTGTGCGCGGTACCGACATGACGACACCCATAATGGTCACAATGACCGAGAAAATCACCGTACACATACTGTGATCGCTGAGCGTGTTGAGGATCTTTGCTCCAGTCAAGACATGAAAGCCAATTAACAAGATATTGTTAGCAAGTCTAGCATAAGTTAGCAGATTTCCAGGCTTCACAGGCTTCACCACCACTTACAGCATAAATCCAGTAAACTCATACGCAAGCCTGCTCCTCCCAAACGCGAAATATCCAAAGTCGCAAATATCCCTGATGGAAGGATTTTTCATGATGAATTTGTGCATCGTGAGCGATGTTATCCAAAACAAGGCTCCAGAAACAAGCATGGTGATGATTCCAGGTACCCAGCCGAGAACGGAAAGAGACCAGGATTGGGCCATGATGGCTAGACAGACTTGGTCGCCGCAGAGTAGCCAGGCGGCTTTTTGCCATGACATGGTGCGGAGTTTGATCTCGTGGGTGTGGTCTGGAGGTAGAGGGTATTAACTTTGGGGGTTTGTGGTTAGGGAGGGGGTTGAGGAGGAAATGGATACACACCTTCATTCACCAGAGCAGTGATGGTGTCGATGGAGGAAGCGCCATCGCTGGGGACATCCTGCACTGTAGCATCATACACCTGTTTCTCCTCAAAACCCATATCCTGTGTCGTCGACATACTGAACAGAGATCTACTTCAAGCTCTCAAAACAATGGAAAATAGAAGGATGAGCAGAACAAAAAGATCTACAGAAGCAGGACAGACAGGGCAGATCGACAGGGTTTATGTATCCTCCAACCAGACCATTTCACTTTTCCAATCTCTCATCGCATCCTCGATCAACCATCGTCCGCATTCAAATACTTGGGTCCAGATTAGAGATAAGACTTCCTGGAAAGGTCCTATGGCAACGCATATAGATGGCGTGCTTCGACATGCTAGAGTGCAAGCGGTCAAGCCCCAGAAAGCCACCCACACACTTCCTACCGGGGCCCCCGAGGTACGGCAAGCTCTAGAACCGTTCGTGCTAGCGAAGAAAGGCGAAGAGGCATCAAGCTAGAGTTCAAGCCTTGAAACGTGATCCTTGTAATCTTGTCACCGAGATCTTGGGTTGTGTGTTGAAGGCTTGGGTTGTGGCTTGCGTTTGTCTGCGAGAGTGGGGGTGGGCGGTTTTGTTCTCCATGCGACAGTCATTGCGACTCGGGTTTTCTGACCATCCAGAATTTGTCTCCCGTGTTCGTTCTCACGAAAATGTATGAATTGAGCACTGTCCCCTGGTCGGAACCTTGATGGGCTGTCGCGATCGAAAGACAGACGAAAACGTGGGAAGCGGGTGGTTGCCCTGCGCCCAAACTCTGGGAAAAGGCTGAAAGCATGCAGGACAAGCCTCGGGAGGGTCACTCCGTAAACTCATCCACCCGTTCGCCGCTGCCTTCACCGTTTCTCACAGCTTTTGACGAATCTGACCTGGGAAGGTTGCTCGTTTGTTCTTTCCTTGCTTGCCCTTCCCTCAAATTTTCTAGACAATAGACATCTATCGATGGCCAGGGCACGATATAGAGAAATCTCTCAAGGTAGTGAATGATCATAAGGTCGTTAAAAAGTATACAATATCCAGAACAAGAAACAACGCCAAAGAGATAAGAAAAGGCCATTTGACAAAGAAACAACAAGTCCTTCAGGCATCGTCAAGAACAATCAAGTGCTCAAGATGTTCTTGTAGTTCAACAATTTCAAGTCGTCACCAACCACCCATAATTCTTCTTCCTGAGCCGTTACCCAAAACACCTGCGGTAGCTCTTCTGACACCCCAACCTCTGGCCAAAGATTGGAAAGCCAAGACATCTCTTTCCAAACATTCGATACGACGATCCAAAACAGCTCTCCAAGCTCTTTGCAAAGTCACTGCCGCTTCGACTTCTCTTTGCTTGTTTGCTGCCACAACCGCACAATCGGCGGCGGCTTTCATCTTCTGGATACGCAAAGAAAGATTGCGGCGGGCAAGACGTAGACGATAGGCGTTTTGAATGGTGCAAGCAGCTCTGTGGGTGCGAGCTAGAGGTAGTAGGCGCGAGGCAAGGAAGGCGAGAAGAGCAATCGTGTTGCTGCGGCTTGGGATTGTGGTTGCTTGTGAGGCAAAGAGTGCGACAAACGATTCGCTACATCCAAGGTTACGAAGTCTGCCGGCTGTCGACGACTTCTCCGAAGACTTCTTTGCTGATTTGGGGACATAATTGGCGTAGGTTGAAATGATGGCTGCCAAAGCACGACCATCGGCGAAAGAAGTTGTCAAGTTGGTAACAATGACCTTGTGCTGTTGGCAAACACTTGCAGCCCATTCCTTCAGCAAAGGACCCTGTTCATTCGCATCTGGCTGCTCTTCGTTGAGAGCATAGTTGATTCCAACAGAATGAGCTGAGCATTTTGAGAAGCGCAAAGTCTCCTTCTTGAGTTCATTCCAATCGACCAGGTATCCAAGTCCCCAACGACTGACCAACGCCCAGAGGAGGCTCAAAGTCTTCTCTCTATGACCATTGACAATATCTTCGGCCTTGATCGTCTCGATGGCGGTACCAGCAAGGCCACGAGCTCCAGCCAGAGCGCTCAATGCAACCTGAGCATTGTGCATTTTTTGTGCTTTGCTGTTGCAAGGGAACTTGAGGTGCTGGCTCAAGACACGAGCTGTCATGTGTGCATCCAATGCGCTTGTGAGTGTCACACCGTCAGGAAGGTCCAGAGTAACAGTGCGATCTGAACAATCATTCAGGCTTCTAGAAGGATACAACAAAAGTTCAACAAAGTGTGTAAGCAGGACGCCATCACGGAGATCGACAGCGAGGTTATCGATGCGGTATGTGTGTTCTTCCAATGGTTCCTGTAAGTGACAAACCGAGTAGCCGAGATGTCCAAGAGGTCGAGCAATGTCTCCAACAGAAGGAACCATGAGTTTCGCGAATGCGCGTAGCACACTAACGGATGATTTATGAGGCGATGATGCTTGGAATAAGCAGGTTGGTAAGCTCCCGGTAATCTTTGCTTGGTCAAGCAGATGAATGAGCATAAGACCGCGTAAAACAGTCCTCTGCCAGAACCACTCTGCTGTACCGGGCTGTGTTGCAGAATCTTCGGATAATCTGTTGGCATGTAGAAGCTCAGCAGAATCCTTGTGGTCAACGAAGAATGTCGAACAGAAACGTTTCCACTCTTTAACGCCAGTCGAAGAAGATGCGCCCAGCTTTGACTGTGCAGGGATGGTAGCAGAAGCTATAACTCGACCGACTACTACCTCTGCAGCGGCTTGCAGCGCCTCCGGGTCGTAGGTGTTGCCAAAGAGGTCGAAGAATTGGCGGCGAAGACCGATGTCGTCTCTGAGCTTAGGAGAGTGAGGCGCATCCTTTGGCATGCTGAGCGCACCGCATGACAGAGAAGCCTTGAGGCGCTGATGAAGGGTAGCCACCGATGCATCATGATACAGGGTCAACATTTTGCTTCGCAGAGCAGCCACACCATCCACGGCAGGAGACTCGTGTGCTTGCTGGAAGACAACATTGACCAGTTGAGTGAGAGCAACTTCTTGATTTTGAAGCCAATTGTCCTCGTACAACTCGGGTTGACCCAGATCATCGCTCAGGACAGGATATCGTGATGCGGAAAGGAACACGGAACGTTTGACGTTTGGTAGACTGATGTCCCTCGGCGGCATGGTGCTCGGTGGTAAACTAATCTCCTTCGATTTGATCGTGCTCGCAACAGGTCTACTTGTCGAAGGTTTGTTGATTTGCTTCAAGGTTGTGGGCGGCTTGTGTTTGAAATCTCTGGAGAACGGATCCAAGTTGGTAGATTGAGGAAGAACTTCGTTGCGTACACTGGGTCGTTCGTGTAGAGCTCTAGCCTGAACCTTTGGCTTCGGGGCATCCTTCAGCTCAGGTGCAGATCGCTTCTTAACGCTACCTGTCTTGGCTGAATCCAGTGTTGTCTGTCCCAGAGACAACTGTGACTTGCTGGTCCCCAGAGGTGCAGCTTTACTCAGTGGTTTGACCAAAGGCTTCTCAACCTTGAGGTTTCGAGAAAGCAGAGCACCCGGAAGCATGTTCTCCTTACCTCCACCAGTACCCATCACGTTGTGCGACACGTTCGGTTGAGATGGAGCAACAGATCGGAGGGCATTGCGTTTCGAAGCAGACGCCATCTTCTGAGCTTGCCTCATGGCACTAGCTCCCAGTCGCATAGGTTGAGGTGTCTCCCTCATAGGCGTAATGTCCAGATTGCTCGAAGGCAGACCAAGCGTCTCATCGCGAAGTGTATTGTCGTATGCTCCAGGGTGAATTGAAAGCAGTGTCGTGTCCTCGGGGATCCAGATAGTTCGTCTTCTGTCTTCATTTGTAGGCTTGTTTGTGCTGATAGTAGGCTTGAAGTTTGCGATATCATTGCTGTTGCTCGTCGGTAGAGGAGCCGGTTTCCCATCCTTGGACTGCTGTATGCGGATTCTCTGAGCCGGTCTGGCATGAATAGCGCTGCTTCTCATGAGTCCAGCGGGCTCATCGCGTCGGTAAGATTCGCGCTGGTTGGTGTTGCTGCTGCTGGCATCCTCAAAAATAGTGGTAGGAGCACGTCTAGGTTTTCTTGCCAGATTTTGGGTTCTACGAGG
>Ga0181464_1000225_pt1 | contig 20976 bp, 24 predicted proteins | sample InSIn2gowninarea_FD_119074 | JGI IMG/M metagenome (GOLD analysis project Ga0181464, IMG submission 119074) | Clean room microbial communities from NASA Spacecraft Assembly Facility at Jet Propulsion Laboratory, Pasadena, California, USA -... ...
CGGATTGAGAGTCTCAACCATACGCTGCACAGAAGCTTCGACTTCCTCATTCGCATTCGGATTCTTGCCGTCCGGCGACGTCGGGTCTGCGTATATACGGCCACAGATGTTGTATGTGTCCAGACACGCTCCAAAGTTGGGTCGGTCCACCCGTTGGATGACGTCCCAGCACGCTTCCCAAGTGTCGATGTACGTACCCCAGCACAGCGATTCGTACGCGAACTTTACGACCGGCGACTGCTGAGCGCCCATGTCTGCGACCTTGCGCAGATCCGCGACGATCACGTCCATGTCATTCGTTATCTGGTCCGCAGGGAGGAAATTCGACGGTATCTGGATAAGATCTGTCCCCAGTATCTTTGCCAGTCTAAACCAGGCCTTCATCTTCTCGATCCTCTTCTCGTGCTCTTTCCGGTCTTTGAGGCCTTCATAATGCATGAAAGGCTGCAGGCAAATGACAGTGATGTCTCGCTCATCGCAAAGCTTTCTGATCTTCTTAGAGGCGAGCTCGATGTTGAGGTCGCTGGCTCCGCCGATCATCTGGCTGGCGAAGTGTTCAATGTCTTCGTAGAAGAGTTCGATGCCCTTAAAGCCGTATTTACGCGCTTGATTTAGCTTGTTTGTGAGGTCGTGTTGGGCGGCCCGTCCCAGCGACATTGATGCGATGGCTGCATGGCAAGGCATGTTGGTACGTATACGATATGCTTGCGATTGAAAAGACCGGTATAGTGGTATCAGGACGAATTCCCGGGGCTACAAGCGGAGGACTGCAGGTCTAGATATGAACGTATCGAGTGGCGCGGGATGTTGTTTCTAGATTGTAGATTGCTCGTATCGTCGATGATGGTGCTGCTGTTTTTGGCTTCGTTTAGATTGATGTTTCAAGCTGCCCTGGTATTTATTGCGAGAGGATCGAGTCTCAGATTGATAGCACTTGGGCTTGAGAGGGACTCGCGACGAGAGTCAACGAATGGAACGACAGCACGGTAATGATTCAGACACTTGAAATATTGGTTTGGAGTAGAGCGATTTGTTGAAAGAAATGGTAGAGTGCACCGAATCACTCAACGAGTTCACATGTACTCCGTAGCCACACATACGACGGTACTAACCTGGTTGCCTTTTACAGCGAACATAGCCATGATCCGTACAGAAAGGCGCCACCTGTATACGGATAAGGAAACAGCAGAATTCTTCCTGATGAGCGGATGTCGTGGATGAAAGAGAAGACGTGGACCACATGTACGCATGCCGACGAGACCGAGTGGATGTGTCTTTTGCCGGCCGAATCCGACTACGTCACAGCTCGGGTCGATATCGCACGTGACATTTTCGTGGTCGGGTCTACGGTACGAACCCTGGCATACTGTGGGGATGAAATCCGGGGAAGTTCTGCGTTTGTTTCCGAAGTACAAATTGGGAGGTGTCGTACAGTGTTTGATTCTGTGACTGGTACGAGATGAAAGGAGTTTGAAGTACCATTTCGGTTCCAGCTCAAGGTTCGTTTCATGTATGGCATCACGATAGAACATGCAAGGACAGCCGGTTAATGATCAGATACGTTGAACACTCAAATTTTGTGAACTGGTTTGAGAACAGTATGTGATATATTTGCGTTTCGAAGGCGAACCCCTTCGCTTTGTCCAGAGCCTCCATCTTAATTCTTTACATCCAGTACAAGCGAGAATTGTCTAAACCTTCACATCATTCATATACTCCTCGTTCTCGATATGCTTCTCGTCCAGCCTGGTCTTTGCCGTTGTCAACCCGGCGCCATCGACATCTTGCCTGAACTCCTCATCTTGGATCCTCAGCTCCTCACGCAGCGTGCTGTGAGCCTTATATTTGGGCTTGATCTCGAACAACCTGTCCATAGCTTCGAGCGGAATACCCTTAGTTTCCGGGATGAGGAAGAACACGAAAGGGATAGACAAGATCATAAGTGATGCGAAGAAGAAGTACACGCCGTAGCCCATGGTCAAGAACATCTGCGGTGTGAAGCGCGAGATGATGAAGTTCCAGAACCAGTTGTTCATGGCTGCGGAAGCTTGGCCGAGAGAGCGGGTGTTCTGGTCGAACATCTCGGAGTTGAGTACCCAGGGAGTGCCATTCCAGGATGGAGTGTAGAATGCGGTCCAGAGGTAGAAGAAGAACACTGCTGCGATACCTCCCGAGCTGAGTTGAGTATTGGTTGTATGGATACCAGCGAGCTTGATGTATGCACCGATGATCCACATGCAAACGGATCCACCAGCGGCACCGTACATAAGCAGGTTACGGCGTCCCAGCCGATCGATAAGTACGAACAGCCAAACAAAAGTGAGAACGGTTTTAACAACACCAAAGATGCCGGTTGTCAAAAATGAGGTATTCGTGCCCTGGATACCGATGGATTTGAAGACGGTCGGGCTGTAGTAGTTGATCGCATTAATCCCGCTACCGTTCTGCCATAGGAAGAGCATGCCACCAAGGAAGAAGCGCCACTGCACCTTTCGGTTGCGGCCGACAGCTTGGAATGGCTTCCAAAAGCCGGCGCCCATAGTTGCTCGCTGCTCTTCAATCGCAGACTCAACGAAAGCAACTTCCTCCACGATGTAGATGTCATCTTCACTCAACTTTCGAATCCAGCACAAGTTTCTGACAGCCTGTTCGCGGTGACCCTTTTCCAGGAGCCAGCGAGGAGACTCCCTAAGCCAGAAAGTGCCAATGAGAAGTAGACCACCAGGAATCAGCTGGACGGCGAAGGGAATGAGCCACTGGCTGTGGCTGGGAGCAAGGGTCTCGGAAATGCCGTAGTTGATCCAGAAGCCAACAAGGCCACCTAGTTGCCAGCCGAGCTCGTAGATACCCACAAGAGCTCCACGCACAGCTGGGGGAGCGATCTCGGAAATATAGATGGGGACGATCATGGAACAGCCTCCAACACCGATACCAGCGAGGACTCGTCCACCAAGGATGAATCCAAGACCACGCGCACCCGACGCACCAAGCATGAGGCCAGCACCAAGCATGAAGACCGAGGCGAAAACATACAAGCTCTTCTTGCGTCCGAGAAAGTAGCTAGAAACGTAGGCGAAGATTGAGCCGAAGAAGGCGCCAGCTTGATAGACAGAGACAATGTTGGCCTTAACGAGTGCGAGGTGTTCGGGGCTCATACGGGCGAACCCGAATTCGGCGACGAAAGATGGCAATGCGAGTGTGGTACCAATGAAGGCGGAGTCATATCCTATCATGCATGACGCAAAGGAGGCGACAGCTGCGCAGGCCCATACGCGCCAGTTGTAGACGGCCTTTGGTGTTGGTCGGTCCTCGACCAGGTGAAGAAGACCACCCATTTTGCTGATCCTGATGCTCTTTCTCTTGGGCGATGTGAAGATCCTATCTTATGGTGGACCCAGCAGGAACGAATGAGCTAATGTCTGCTTGGGCTTTTCTGTGTCCTTCAGCTCAAATAGCAAAGTCTGAGATAAACGAGGAAACGCGGACAAGGTAGGGCAGCAGGATAGGCCTTATATCCAAGTTGACGGAATAGCCTCCCTTGTGGAGAACATGGCCATGCAGCTGCGGAACTGTGGGGAAGACCTGGAGTGTGGTCTGGGTCCCGCCATAGTCCGCAGGGAAGAGAGTTGAGCAGATCCTTCCTGGCTGCCGCTGTGTGTGTGCTCAAAATCTTCATCCTAGAGAAAGAACCTGTCGCCGCCGCGTAGGCCGCGCGCAAGCCACAATCTCGGCCGCTCTAGCCTGACTTAGGCTTCCGAGGTCGCAGCACGTATGAACACGACTAGTCGTCGCGGACGACCTATGGACTACCGTACTTGGTAACTACAACTGTCAAAGCGGGGAAACAAGCGTTGAGCGAACGTGACTGGAGAAGGCCCGAAAGGCTTGGCTAGTATCCCGGAAAGGAATGATTCGGAAGAGCTGTCGGGATGAACGTTTAGCCAGCGCTGGATCGAGGACTTCTCATCCACCATGTTGCACAGGCCAAACATTTGGCGGAGCACTAACACAGAAGATGGAAGGGATGAGGTACTGAAGTAGCTTTCAGAAAGCACTCGACACCACATGCCGGTTTGAATCCCGGGGAACCTTTGGAATTGCGTCACTAGATTTCGAGAAGGAACAGCAAGGTGATACCGGTTGCCGTGAGCTTCGTCCAAACACGTCCAGTATCTCCAAGTGCGCAGCGTTACGACTTGCTTCAAAACCTCCAGCACCGTCAGTATGACCGTCACACCAGAGTCCAATCACCGCGATAAGGTGGGATATCTGTTTGGCTACCCAATTGCACACTCGTTGTCACCTCTATTTCATCAGACAGTCTTCGACAGTCTTGGTCTGAATTGGTCGCAGTCATTGTTAGAATCACTAGACATTCCACAATTCCTCGAGCTGATACGGCGTCCACAATGTTTCGGTAGACATGCCACTGTCTAATGACCATTGGTACGGAAGAGACGGCTAACTCTCTGTTGCAGGCACAGCAGTGACGATGCCTCACAAGTTGGCCGTGATACCTCATCTCGACGAGCTTACCGATGAAGGCCGCGAAGTCGGGGCCTGCAACACCATATTCTTTCGATACCGTGAAGACGGAACTCGTGTGCTCGTTGGCACCAATACAGATGTCGTCGGCATCCGGGACAGCTTCTACGCAAACGTCAAGTCGCCTGACGATTGTTTCCACAACCGACCGGGTATGGTGATAGGAGGTGGCGGTGCCGCTAGGTCAGCAGTATACGCCTTAAGGAAATGGATGAAAGCTAGTGACATCTATTTGGTCAACCGAGACAAGGCAGAAGTCGATGCGGTGATCTCTGAGTGCAAGGCCAGAGGCTACGGTGAGAGACTGATTCACGTTGCTACTTCAGAGCAGGCGGGAGAGCTAGAAGGGCCAGGAGCCGTGGTTGCTTGTGTGCCCAACTTTTCTCCAAAGACAGACTCCGAGGTCGCGGCTCGGAGAGTGATAGAAGTCATGTTGAAGAAGCAGCATAAGGGTGCAGTCTTAGAGATGTGCTATCATCCGACGGTCTGGACGGAAATCGCAGAGATCTCAATGCAAGCAGGGTGGCAAGTAATCCTTGGCACAGAAGCGATGATATATCAAGGGTTGGCGCAGGTAAGTCCATATGATTGTCTAATGGAGCTTTCTGTAATGACTAGTTTGCAGTCCAAGTGTTGGACCGGAAAAGACACGGACGAGTTGCCCGTAAAGAAGGTTCACGCCGTGATCGCTGCTAAGCTTGGAGAAACGGAGGTGTTGCGAAGGACGGAGAATGCATAGAGATAGACACTCGACGTGTCGAACTCGTACTAGCACATGCGAGCATCGACTGGTGACCACCTGAGAAGTCCAGTCGCGTCGTGCTATAGGTAGGCGCAACATCGGTGTGATTGCGGACGGGATGTTCTAGATCACGCGCACAGTTGTGAATGGAGAATCCAATTTTAATGCATAGGGATGTTCATTTGCATGATCAGCGTGTGCTAGTGCAACATAGAATGCATTAGACAACCGAGCAAGGTCCGAACTACGAGAATTGGATCTACGATCTTCAGGACCATGGCCGGATAAACTCTGTGACTTGAAAATTTCCGCTTGATGTGACTAAGGTTGACGAGAGGTGAAAGCCCCCGATGGGGTAGGTCTTACCCAGGCAGCCATCGACAGGAGTGACTCTGACAGGCTCGGTCCCGCCAGCGTCACGCACCCGGACGCGTGTAATCAAGGGCTCGGACCCGTTTCCAGACTTCACGAACCGTCCGCTCTTGGCCTTGCCTTGCTGTCTCGAAATCTGAAGGACCAGCTGGTCTGGGTGATGACAAGTCAGTCGGCAACAGCGAACGATTGCTCAAAATTTGTGAAAGAAGGACGGAAGGCTTGAGTGACGAGCATCAGGTGCACTGACCTGATTGCTAGATACAACCTGCTGCCAAGTCTGACATCTTCGATAGGAGCTCCAGCTGGGTCTTTCGGAGGATTGCACGTAGTGATGAGGCCACCAGCTTCTTGGAGAATGGCAATACCAGCTGCCACGTCCCTATCCGGTCGTCAGTCACAAGACATGCCCAACAACTGAGCCACATACCATTCCCAGCAACCGCCCTCCCACCAAATGTCGAAGGCTCCCATAGCGGTGTATGCCAAGTCTAGAGTCGCGCTTCCCAGTGATCTCATACCATGTACCATGCCTCCTGTGCCGTTACGCCCGCCGACCTCTGCGGCCATGTTGACGAAGCTCTCGTTCTTGCGATGCATGTTGCCATCCGGTTGATCTCTTCGGTCCTTGCCCCATTCAAAGGAGAACAGGCACCCTTTCGGAGCCGATTCTGGCATGGGTGGGATCGGATTGCGGACTAGGGGAAGAGCCTGCGTCTCATTAAGCCATGCGCCGCGACCTGCACAGGCAGAGAACAATTGCTTGAGAAAAGGGGCATAGATGGCGCCGATAGTGGCCTTGTTGTTAACAATGAATCCGATGGAGACACAGAACATCGGGAAGAGATGGATGTAGTTGACCGTTCCGTCTAGCGGGTCGACACACCAGGTAGGCTCATCGCCAATAAGGTATTCCCGTGAGGAGCCCTTCGAGTACGTCTCTTCTCCTATGAAGCTGTTTTAGCAAAGTCAGTATCGTCGTCATTGTAGGGTCCAGCTAGCAGCAAGGCGATGAGTCGTCGATACCGAAAACACTGACTTGTGGTGCGGAAACTTCGACGTGATCTGCTTCTTCACAAAGGCTTCGACATCTGGAATGACGCCTTAGCCCTATCGTACTATGCTGATGCGTGTCGTTCGATAGATTCTAATCCTGGTGGGGCTGTCGCGGTTCTTTGCTATGCATCGTACCTTCATCGGTCTGCGTCACCAAATCGACAGAGCTATCTTTCTCAACATGGCCAAGCTCTTCCGTCCTATCATCAGCGTATCTCAGCTCTGCAACTTCCAACAGCATCTGTCCAGCGTCTTTGCACAGCTGCACAGCGAAAGCATAGATTTCATCCAACTCCGTATGAGATAGTTGTGACATTTGTGTGTCATGGTAGGAATGCTACGCACAGCTGTGACTGAAGACAGGGACGTATCCTACGCTAAGCGGCTGAAGCCTCTTAAAGCCGCGATCCGCATTTCTGCCGATAAGCTTTATCCGGCGCGGGTATGATGTAGATATACCCAGAGGAAGCCATCAAGGCCAAGCGCGCCAATGGTTCCTCACACCTGTGCGACTTTCATGCTTCGTTTTTACATGGCAAACGAGATGCCCGCAACCTCATTTGCCTACTAATGCTTTTGCTTCTCTAGAAGCTTGAAGTTCTTCGCAACATGCTCGACAGCTACAGCATATCCATGCACCCCTAAGCCCGCTATAACTGCCACAGCCTTATCGCTTAAATAGCTGTGATGCCTGAACGCTTCCCGGGCATGCACATTGCTGATGTGTATCTCAATGAAAGGAATTGCCACTCCTGACAAGGCATCCCGCAACGCAACGCTCGTGTGTGTAAGTGCTCCAGGATTGATGATGATTGCGTCGACCTCGCCGCGAGCTTCGTGTATGCGGTCTATGATAGCTCCCTCCCAATTCGACTGGAAAGCATCGAGTGTGCAATCGAGAGATGCAGCCTGGCTCTTGACCGCCTCAACGACCATGGGAAGTGTAGTATAGCCGTATATTTGGGGTTCGCGAGTGCCAAGTAGGTTGAGGTTGGGGCCATTGATGAGCAGAATTGATTTCGCCATTGTTGCAGAGTGGAGCGTCAAGTTGATCCGTTGAATAGGATCACGGGATGACGGCCAGATTAATCTGGTTTGTTATAGAATATGTTTGAATTGTGTCAATCGGTTTCCGGAATCGTGAAATGTTCATGACGCAGATCTATGAAGTTCAACAACGTGCATTCCGGTTATATACTCTTCCACCAGGTCATGCTTGATCAGAATGCGTGCAGCTGATGGCCCGAACACACAGCGCAGATTTTCATGTCGATTCTCAAACATATATAATTGAACGGCAGCAAAGGTTGCTGTGGTCAGAGGTCTAGGAAGTTGAAGTCAGGTACTGCTGTCAACCATAACGTCCTTAAAGCCACTCCCCGCACCAACTGCCGACATCTTGCCCGGAATGACCGGACTCCATATTAGCATTTGGAGTCGCTCACATTCAAGCCAGTCAAACACAAGATTGCGGAGAAGGAACGCTTCCGCTTTGCATTAGTAAGTCCTCAATCATGCTTCACTATCGTGAATTGAAGATCAGAATATTTGCTCTTAAGGTAAGAGTATCTCGCTTTCCATTGAGCTCCAGACAATAGCAATTCGCGCAAACATAATCTTCGGCGGTCATTCTTTCAATATGGATCCCTCAGAAGTCAAGATACCGGAAATGAAAGATCTCACGGTAGACAACATCACCGAGAACGTCCACGCAATCAATGCCCAATGTCCAGATCCAAGACTCCGGTATCTCCTCGAGCGCCTTGTATCTCATGTTCATGACTTCGCTCGCGAAACCCGTCTCAGCTTCGTTGAATGGAACGCCGCAATCCAATTCCTTACTCAAGTCGGCCAGATCTGCACCGATGTCCGCCAAGAGTTCATATTACTCTCCGATATAATCGGTCTATCACTTTTGGTTGACTCGATAGATCATCCAAAGCCTGAAAACAGCACGGAGGGCACTGTTCTAGGCCCATTTCATACGCACGATGCGAAAGCGGAGGAGAACGGGACAGTAATCCACCACGACCCTGATGGCACACCCTGCCTGGTGCTATGTACCGTAAAGGACACCTCTGGCAAGCCAATACCCAATGTGAAGATCGATGTATGGGAGACAGACAGCAAAGGTTTCTACGACGTGCAATATGCGGACCGCACCACCCCCGACGGGCGCGCGGTCATGGAAAGCGATCAAAGAGGGATATTCTGGTTCAAGGCAATCGTGCCTGTGCCGTATCCGATTCCACACGACGGCCCGGTGGGTAAGCTCTTGAAACTGTTGAAGAGACATCCTTACAGACCGAGCCACATGCACTTTATGTTTGCAAAGGACGGCTACGACCACCTCATCACCGCACTGTACCTGCGCGGCGACCCGTACGAGACAAGCGACGCCGTATTCGGTGTCAAAGACAGCTTGCTAATTGATGTCGGTACCGTAACGGAGGAACAGGCGAGTGAGTACGGGGTGAAGGAAAACTGCAAGCTTATAACGTATGATTTCGTGTTGGTGACAGATGAGGAAGCCAAGGAGTTGCGGGAGAAGAAGGCTATGGAGGCGATGAAGGCACAAGGAAGGAAGATGCAGCTGTATAATGGACTGCCAATACCCGATGTAGACTGAACCTTACATACAGACTAAATCTCATGCCGTGGAGTCACATTGCCCATCAACCAAGCAAAGGCAGCCTGTTTTTATGCAAGATGACCCCTTCTCTGCTTGAGGTTATTTCAGTATCGTGGACCAGTGCACCAGCAGCCATGTCCTGTGCACATTGCCCTAGACTTCTCAATTACAGTCAGCACACGACCTGGCTGCCGCGTGCTTTGGCGCAATTTCCAGCCGCTGCGGCCATGGACAGCTGCAATGGCCTCAACCTCCCGGGGGATGGAGGAGCGATGTGTTACTTATGACGGCGTTGATCCCAAGGAGGCTGGTGATACATTGGGAGCAAAACAGGCATCCAAGATATCGCGGCTGTTGCCAGGGCCAGGCACAGCCCCTGCACTAGTCCGCGTCTTGCATGAGGACGTGCTCAAGTATATAAACCCGCGGCCTCCCCACTGCCTTCTGGTCTTCACGTTCCCAGAAAAGTCAGAGCCAGCCGAACAGATCGCTGGAATTCTTCACCGAATTCTAGCAGAGTCGCAGAAGAGCCCAGGGCGATTCTGCCGACTTCCGGAGCTCCCCCTACATGATACTCGCGTCGTACTAACCCTCTTCACCTCACTTACTCACAGCGCTCGCTTCTGTCACTCGTTACTCGATCGTCTCCTTCGTTCAAGATGTTCAAACGCTCTTTTGCCTCAAAAGACCGGGCGGGCAAGGCCGTCAAGACCACGAAGCGATCGTTTCGCGATGAAGCAAAGCAGAAGATGCTCGAGAAGTTGGACAGCCCAAAAGTGGGAGGGTACGTGATGGACATCGTCAATGCCACGTGAAGATGTCAGGCTGCTGACGAAGTCATGTCACAGAGCCTCGCCTCCTCTCACCAGCGCCATCATCACAATCGTGGTGGGACAAGACCAACGGCTGTTCGCTGCGCATGAAGACGTACTGAGTCACTCGCCGTACTTTGCTTCGACTTGTAAAGATCAGTTCTTCGAGCCGCACTCTCGACGCATTCAACTGCCAGAAGAAGAACCCGAGGTCTTCTCCTGCATCCTCGAGTACCTGTACAAGGGCGACTACTACCCTCGCCTCTTGCACGATAAGCGCCATCAAACATGGCTACTCGAGGGTCAGCAAGAGAGCCTCTCCCCTAAACTCGGCGGCCGCGGAGTTTCCGTCGAGCCGACAATCTATCATTCAGGCGTGGGGGACGTTATTCTCCGTGACACGGCCGTGTACTGCGCAGCCGAGCGGTACGGTCTCGAAGAGCTCAAGCGGCTCGCTTTGCGCAAGCAAGGCCTGCAGAGCGGTATCGAGGTCGGCACCATCCTGCGCAGTGCTCGGTACGCCTACGAGCACACGCCTGACAGCGACTCGCGACTCCGCGCTCACTACCTAGCCCTGATTATTCGCTCCCGAAAGACATTCAAACGGAGCGGCACCATGCAGCAGGAGATGGAGAATGGTGGCAAATTGTTCTTTGATCTCTTCGTTGCGATGTGCAACCATATGGATGATATTGTGGAGATGTAGGAGCTCCTCATCTCCTTGACTCCAAGCTGACTCTGCCTTCATCGTCCTTACAGGTCTTTATTGCGCCCGCTTCAACGGTTCCGCGGGTGACGAACAGCATACTGATACGGTGTGCGAACAGTAACAAATCTCCTCGAACCATCTAACCGGATCCGCGCATCCACATCGTAAGCAGATCGTACAAAGCAACAAAGCTTGGAGTAATCACAGACTGGAAAATTCCTCACCCCTCTCGACTGCATTCAAATTGAGCCACGGCTACCTCAGCAGAGAGTATCGAGTTACTCCGAGCCAGGCGTTTTTGCTTTCGCACGCGACACACTTTCTTTCTCATCGACCTGAGGCGGCCTAACCTTACTTTTGGAAATACTGCAGTCGTAGCACGCGGGTGTCGACGACTCTCCGCTCCTTGAACAACCGGCGTTTTGACATTGCGCTCCACGCCTCACTTAGGCCCGTATTGCTATCCTCTGTATTGCCCATCGCTGGTAGATCCAGCGTTAGTACACAGAGCGACAACGTCTGCGACGTCCTCGCATTTCCTTTGTTCGTGCGGGTGGCATTGGTATGAGGAGGAAATCTCCAGTCTGCAAGGTGCCGTGCTGCGCTGAAAGAAAGCCTGCGTAGTTGACCAGGAGAAGAATGGATCTCGGTGCGAGAAGTTGGGATGAACGGACGGGACGTAGGTAGTCAGGCTAGTTAATGAGAGATCTAGGCCGTCTCAAAAAAAAAAAACCGCTCTGTTGCTGCGTGCATCGTGATGAAGTACCCTAGCCTTCTGGAACGCGACACGCGTGAAGTGACGCGAAACGACGTGATGGTTGCTGGGGAACAACTTCTAACACTGCAGCCTAGCGCTAGCCGTAAGCTGCAAATTGCTGTGACCGCTTGCAGTTGCAGCTAGCTGGTATTGCTTTCCTCCTTCACCACTTTGTTCTCCAGAACGCTTCAAGTTCTGTTCGTGACTCCAGTTCTGTTCTTCGATTACATCACAATAAGATTGACATCACTTCAACTTGCAATCCACCAGGTCTCGACTTCCTGAAGCTACCCCTCCAACCCACACTCATCTACAAGTAACGACTCCACAACAACAGCGACAGCAAAGACGCACGAGACCGCCGCGATGAGCAGCGCGGCCCTGAAGCGAGCCGCCAGGGTTTGTATCCTACACATGAACAAAATCGAACAACACTGACCACCGTGTAGGAGCTCGGAGAAATTACAAACGATCCAATACCCGGCTGCAAAGTCGGCCTCAAGCATGAAGACAACCTGCTAGAATGGGAGGTACAGATGGAGGCTCCCTCAAACAGCGTCTACACCGTGCGTCCATCCTTGACCTCTCCGCTTCAAATCCGCAAAAGGAGCTCCATAAGCACCCGCTAACACCTGCACACCAGGGCGGCACATTCATCCTCAACATCTCCTTCCCACACGAATATCCCTTTAAAGCGCCAGTGCTCTCCTTCGGCACCAAGATCTACCATCCGAACGTGTCGAACGATGGCAAGGGCTCCATGTGTCTGGGCATGCTGCGGCCGGACGAGTGGAAGCCGCCGAACAAGATCCGGGCGGTGCTGCTGATGGTGCGGAATCTGCTGCTGGAGCCGAATGTGGATGATGCGATTGAGACGAGTATTGCAGAGCAGTATAAGAGTCAGCGACGGGAGTTTGAGAAGACGGCGAAGGAGTGGGTTAGGCAGTTTGCTAGGAAGTAGGAGGGAGGTTAGTCATGAGGGGCGTAAGCATCTGAAGGAGCATGCTAAATCTAATTGGCATACTGGATCCAATGTCTGGTGGGGGGAGACCTGAGGCGTGCATTCGAATATGGCGTTGCGTTAGGGCATATGACGGCGAACGACTTGCTGGAGTTCTGCTTGGAGTTGGCACTGGCATTAGCATTACATAGGGAGACAGCGGCGTGGGCCGCCTACTACTATATTATGACTAAGAAACAAGTAACACATTGAACATATCTCGTTTCGTGTTCTAAGTGTACGCAGATGGGTAGCCTAGATGCTGGTGAATCTCTCTTGCAACCTGATGCCGGCCCAAAACACCGCAATGATTGCACTTTAACCGTGTCCGATACGACTGCAAGCAGCATTCGGACATCAAGTGTATAGCGACGAGTCGGTTAGATGCCTGGCCTTGATAATGTATGAACCTGCTCCCCACGTTGGCGGCCCGACCCGCGATGGTGCAACGCAAACGGAGAGAGCAGCAACTTCACGCGCAACAACATCTTCACACAGCCTCCTTCCCCATCTTCCACATAATGTGATACACCTGCTTGACTGTTTAGTCCACCATCGACCGCTGAGGTCTCCTGTGCCTTCTCGCCCTTCATCATGCCCCATTCCACCATCCACGATCCCTCCGCGATCTCAGGGCGCAGCTCCCCAAAGCCTCCTCCCACACACATCTCCCATCTCAGCGAGCCGCCCTTTGAAGGATTTCATCCCGTCGACGCGTCCGGCTACCGGCAAAGCAGGCTCGACAACGCCATCGTCATCGACAATGGCTCCTCCGCCGTGCGCGCCGGCTGGTCTTTCGACGCGAAACCACGCCTCTCCGTACTGCCACTCATGGCGCGCTATACCGACCGCAAGGTCAATCGCAAGTTCACCTTCATCGGCGCGGACGTGTACGCGGACGGCACGGCGAGGGGGCAGGCGAAGAATATCTACGAGGCGGGGAGCAACGCGATCAACAACTGGGACTGCATGGAGGGCGTGCTGGACTATGTATTTGTGAAGCTGGGCGTTGATGGCTCGACCGGAGGTATTGATCGGCCGGTCGTGATGACGGAGCCGGTTGCGAATCTGAGCTACACGAGGCGCACGATGAGCGAGATACTGTTCGAGTGCTACAGCGCGCCGAGCGTGGCGTATGGGATTGACTCCCTGTTTTCTTACAGATACAATCAGGGTGGGACTGGCTTGGTTGTGTCAAGTGGAAATACATCGACGCACGTCATCCCTGTCACGCAGGGGAAGGCGATGCTGCAGCATGCTACGAGACTTAATTGGGGGAGGTATCAGTGTGCGGAGTATTTACAGAGACTGGTAAAGGCCAAGTATCCGAACGCGCAGTTAAAGATTAGTGATCCGCAGGCGGAGGATTTGGTCAAAGACCACTGCTATGTTGCGCGTGATTACGAGGAGGAACTCAGCCGGTACTTAGAGTGGACGGGTTTAGAAGATCGAGACGATGTCGTACAGCACCCGTTCACGGAGCAGATCATCCCTCAGAAGACTGAAGAGGAGCTTACACGAGCTGCTGAGAAACGAAAAGAGAGTGGCCTTAGGCTGCAGCAGCAAGCGGCGAAGATGCGGTTAGAGAAGTTGGTACAGAAAGAGAACGATGTTGCATACTACAAGCAACTTCAGACGCGGTTAGCAGATATTCCTACTAAGAAGGAGAGGCTAAGACAGCTCGAGTCAGAGGACTTCGATGATGAAGCCCAGCTTGAGAGAAAAATCCTGGACCTGGACAAGTCTATCAAGAAGGCTAGGAACAAAGACCTTGGCGGCGAGGAGGAGGAAGAGGCCAATGAGCCCCCAACTTTCCCGCTTCTCGAAGTGCCAGACGAACAATTAGATGAAGAAGGTCTGAAGCAGAAACGCCTGCAGCGGCTCATGAGATCCAACCATGACGCCCGAGCCCGCGCCAAAGCGGAGAAAGAGCGGGAAAAGGCGAGAATAGCTGATGAAGAACGCCAAGACGACGAGCGGAGAGAGGCCGATCTACCAAGCTGGATCGAAGAGCGCCGCCTCGCACGCTCTGCTATGGTACAGAAAATCAAAGATCGGGATCGGCTAAAAGCTGATTTGGGCAACCGGAAGAGCTTGGCGAACCAGATGCGCATGAAGAGCATAGCGAACCTGGCTTCTGACAACCCATCGAAGAAGCGTAGGAGAGGAGGCGATGATGATACGTTCGGCGCAGATGATGCGGATTGGGGTATTTACCGCACGATCGCCACGGGCGAACAGTCTGACGATGAAGACGAAGAGGATCTGAGCGTGGGGCTGAAGACTATCGAGGCCCAGCTACTCAAGTACGATCCCAACTTCACAGAGGAGAGCACGAGAGATGCGCAGATGGATTGGACGAAGAGCCTTGTACACGCCTTTCAGAGGGGACCGTGGCCGTACGATGCAGAGAGTCAGAGAGAGCAGAATCAATTCCATCTCAACGTCGAGCGTATACGCGTCCCGGAAGCTGTTTTCCAGCCCTCGCTGGCTGGGCTCGACCAAGCCGGCATTGTAGAAGTTGTGTCTGGTATACTAACGGAGCGCCTGGCGGACAGTCCCTTCAAGGATGATATTTTGAAAGACATTTTTACCACTGGTGGGAATACACAATTCAAGGGCTTTGAGGAGAGGTTGCAGGATGAGCTTAGGGCGGTGCTGCCCGCTGGGAGTCCGCTGGCTGTGAGGAAGGCGAAAAACCCGGTGTTGGACGCTTGGAGGGGCGCTGCTGAATGGGGGAATGACGCGAGGTCGAGAAAGAATTTCATTATGAAAGGGGAGTGGGAGGAGAAAGGAGGAGACTATCTGAAGGTAAGTGCTCTCTATCATGATGAAGTTCATACGGTCGCTAATCTGGGCATAGGAGCACGATTGTAGCAACATATACTTGTAGCATATTGTAGTATACCCCTGCTTGACTCCTTTACTGACTCGCGTCCATGTCCACCTCAGCAGTCAGCGCATGTCACGTGCTTTGCAATCTCTCTCATCGCCAGAACTTACCCCCCGCAGACCGCAGCAGGGAAGTGGTAGGGCTGGCCTGTTCCCTGTCTACTGTCATCTACTGAACGTAGCGTCTCACTCGTTTTAGCATTGTGCTTTTCCTATCTCGACCGTTCTCCCCAGCTCAAATATTCCCTCGGCTGTAAGGCTTAGCGCCTCGGTCTGTTACTAATCATTTCTTACACTTGCATTGCACTCCGTCCTGGATACCTACAATGGCAATCACAACGTTATAAAGCGAAGTCAACGACCCAAATATCGGGGCATAGGTCATACCCATACAACCATGCCGCCGCAAAGCCTCAAGGAGATGGTGGCCGTCCGCCAAACAAGCGACAATGAATTCCAATCAGTCCATCCACCCTCGCGCATGGGTAACAGCGCCCCTATCGCCTACGGCGGCTGCACACTCAGCATTGCAACCTCCTCAGCCTATGCTACTGTGAAACCAGGGTATCACGCCTACAGCCTCCTCGGTCACTTCCTCGGACCCGCGCTGACCGACCGCGTACTGCACACCACTGTGCGGCGCATCCGCGATACTCGGACATTCGCCACACGTCAAGTAGACGTCTCCCAGATCCTCGACTCCGGCGAGCGGAGACTGTGCTTGACACTGACAGCAGACTTCCAAGTCGCAGAGCCCAGCCTCGCATCACTGACTTACTCCACGCCACCGAGCCGCCTGTACAGCAAACCCGAGGAGATCCCCAGCCTCCAAGCCCTGCGCCGAAACCTCGTGGACCAAGGCAAGATACCGCAGAAGCTAGCGGACCTGCACGCCAACATGTTCGGCCTCACCGCCGCGCTCTTCGAGTCCCGCCCTGCGCCCGAGGGCATCTTCGCGCAGAACCTGTACGGTATGGCCAAGTCCCTGCCTACCAGCCAGGACGGGCTGCCGCTCACGCAACGCACGAGCGGGGACTGGATGCGCGCCCGGCCTCGCCAAGGCCTCGACTGCGAAGCCACCACCATGGCCGCTCTGGCCTTTCTGATGGACGGGGCGATAAGTTTCGTGCCGCTGAGCCACGATCACAAGTTCTTCGACGACGTAGGGGCGTGTTCGAGTTTGGACTTTGCGCTGCGGTTTTTCGTCGGTGGCGCGGAGCTGGATCTGGAGCGCTGGCATCTCAGGGAGCTTGGGACGGTGGCGGGGGCTGCCGGGAGGACGTTTAGCGAGAGTAGGTTGTGGGATGAGGAGGGGCGGTTGGTCTGTGGAATGAGTCAGCAATGTGCTATGAGAGTCAAAGCTGAGGGAAAGGGGAGGGCGAAGTTGTAGCGGTGATATCGGGCATTAATCTAGACACTACGGAAAATGCCAATCGAATACGAAACATTACGCCAAGTAACCAGCTTAATCTAGACTTAGATAACCAAAGCATAGTCTTTTATACTTTATTCCGGGGACACAGGATCTGCGCACCAACTTTTCAAGGACTCCGAGGATTTGCAGCATCAACTGGTCTCCAACGCCATAGGTGCCAGAAACAAATACTTGAAAATCAGGACAACTTGAAAAGGGCAGCACTTATCAACGTGCTTGTCGCTTTGACCCATCTCAGAGCACAAAAGTCCCAAGAGCATACTCCTCCCTTGCACCCTGTCTCCCAGGACCCCAATACCACTTCACAAGCCCCTTATCAGTCCATGCCCAAAGATGATGCTCACCTACAAACTCCATAGCGTAAACGACACCAGCGCTAGGCAGCTTCGTAGGCTTGATAACCGGCAGCCCTGTGCACCCGTCGACTTCCTGGTAGTACGGCTGGCCGCACTTGCGCATGTACGCATGGTCTTCCTCTCCTGGCCTCTTGAGACGTATCCTACCCGACTTTATCAAATCGTCCAGACTCCCTTTCAGGCCTTTCTTGGTCCGAGCTCCCGAGCCCTTGTTACTATCAAGGAACGCATAGGGCTCGATAGCATAAAGGAAGACATCATCCCATGCGGCGATAGCGATGCGGGTGCCTAGCTGGGATGTCGCGACAACAAAGCCTTGGGACGTGCTTTCGGCTGCGGCGATTGGAACATCAGCAAGACGGGCGACGTAGCGGTGAGTAAGAGAAGGCCAGTCGTTCTGGGCATCGATATTTACACAATTTTGAGTCTCCTCACAACCTTTGATCAGATAAGCGCCTCTCTGTGCCGTGTATGATATATGGCAGAGCGGTGCAGTGAGCGGGGCCGAAGCATAGAATCCGATCTGCAGCAGTGTGTTGACACAGTCAGTAGTCCGTCCAGTGGCCAGATCTTTGGGCTGATGAACGTGGAATGACTGCAGAGGCAGAGCGCGAGGTTGCCCCATAAATTCGACCTCGTTTGGTAAATCGCCAGGATGAGGTAATTGCGATAGCCCTTGGATTGTAAGGCTATCTGCTAGGCTGAGGGATCCAATGAGAAATGAAGGTGCTGGTTGGTCTTTTTGGTATAGGAGAATTGTGCCATCGCGTATGGATACCCCTGTAATCCGGCTACCGATGTCAATGAAGGCGTCTTCGTCTTTGACATTCTTGTGGTTTCTCTTGATTGACGGAAAGGCAAAACGGTCTACTGATGCATTAGATATGGTCCCAATGTCATGAAATGTCACATGTTAGCAGGCTGAATAAGCCGCACGAGGACTTATCTCGACTTACCCATTCGTGACATGATGCGCTTTGAAAGCTCTTTCGGAGCGTACGATCGTACTTCGAAAAAGCAGTCATGCAGAGCGCTGGTGAATACAATGACGACATAGCCTTCAGAGGACATGGCTATGGGGCCTGCTTGTAGGTCCAAGGGACCTGCCTCGTAAGCAATATCTGACACAGACTCAACTCTTGGTCCGTCCAGTAAGTTCAAGTCCCATATGGCGAGCTTGCACAGAACCTCTGATTGTGCAACGGCGGAATTGATGAATGAGTTGTTCCTGTCTTTGCTTCGCCGCTTCACTCGGTATCGATACAACACAGCCATCCGGTGATGGACTGCAATATCCGCTCTTGACCCATCGCCTTTAGCGGTGTCGGGTGGAAAAGCAATGTTCAAAACTTCGAAACTCAAGGTCGTGCCTTCACCAGCAGAGTCATCCAGGTCTAAAGCGTCTGGCGATACGGTTAGTTTGAGTCGGGGAATGGATTTGTGCAAATCGAAGATATTTATCGAAGCGTCTGCTGTGTCGACGGCGAAAGTCAAGAGCGGTCTGCTTGAAAGACCTTGATCGACATATCGAATGAAGCAACTGCGTGTCGGTGCTCGGCCCCATACTTTGAGTGGAGAGATGTATACTGCGATATCTGCCATTCTGTGGGCGCCATCTCGAACATGTTTTGACGCACGATGGCTAAACAAAGAGAGAAGCTTTTCTGAAGAGAGATCGTTCAGCTCGTAGGGTAGCCCTGGCACATGCTGTAGATGGAGTAGTAGAAGCTGTTTCGATTTTATAGCGTGATATCGTACAGCCTTACAAGTCTGGAGTGTAAGGGCGAAGCTGTCGGGTTCCAGGTTCTGCAGGATCAGGACAAGTATTTCTGGTGGCAGATCGAGAAGGGACATCTTGCGATGCTTGCAATTAATGCCTCCCCTGTACCCATTCATGAAGAAATAGGTTGCTGAAGAATCTGACCAGTCCTCTACGAGGCTGCGCAAAGGGAGATTCTGGAGGTGACTTTGTAGTGTTACCATACGGAGACCTCCGTAAACATCACCCGACTTCTCCACGGCCTTTGCATTTCACCTTCTTCCACCTGGACTTCTTCTCATCTCATCACAACTCAAACCCCATGCAAACGTGATCGGCGCTATGATGCTCCAGAAATGGGGTAAGTAGAAATACTATAACCTGATCCGAAATGCGCTTGTTAGATTGAAAACAATATTCCAACCCTGACGAACCTTCCGGACACCTCCACAGAACATGTTCTTGTGGAAGCATCATGGCGGGGCGTTCGGCAAGGCGAACTCTTGTCCTTCCTACGACTGTGACTTCGTCCTTCGCAAGTCACTCTCCATTCCCCCTTATCAAGATCAGTAGTAACGACGATGATGGCATCGAGCTTTCGCCAAATCCGACTAATCACCTCCGCTTTATGCTATCAAAACAGTGATTGCCAGCACCAACTAATAAGTAATACAACGTTCTCTTCGAAAAACTTGCTGAGGAGGACTTCTCAAATCGACCTTGATGATCACGTGGCTCACTCTATCTCAAACAGCGTCGAAATCGACATCGCCCTTTGAGTGAGATGCTACTTGAAGACAGTATTCTGGGCGACAAATCAAGGAGAACGCCTTGCAAGTTTGAGCGACTATCTGACATTTGGATACGCAGGATTCTGCGACAGCTCCGGCACCAGCAAAGCGTCTCGCTACATTGCAACATGGAGTCGAGATATGCAGCCGCACCTCGCGACTCTTTCGAAGCAGTACTGGAAGACTCGGACACCATCAGCTTGCACCAGGACAGGTCGGAACGCCTAGAGAAGCCACTTCCCACGCCTCCACGGACAAGGCAACGAACCTCAATACGTCAACGCCTGGTAGCTATAGGCTTGCTTCTGAACACGATCCTTTTGATGAGCATTCTCGTCTTTGTGGCTAAAATATACTACGCACCTGCACCCACACACCAATTGTCCAGCATATCAGCGGATAGCCTGCAGACGCTAGGCGAGTTGCCTGGAAGACCAGGAAACCTGGAACTGCTGGCTGAGGTGAACGGTCTTGTACCAACATGTATGCACTATGCCCGACATAAAACGCACGTTGGCCTGCCATGATCTGACCTCCTCCATAGTCTCGACCGAAAAAATTACATTCGAAGGTGACTCACGGTTCGCAAGCAAGGATATGTTCAAAGACGAAGTTGTGTTTAACCAGATTTTGCGGCACTGGAAAGATGAGATGCCAGGTGTGTACCAATTCTTTTACTATAAATGTACCAACTGATGGTAAGCATAGTGGGTAAGGGCTTCATACGCGTCAACAATCGCGAGCAATATGAACTCCAAGAGCCTTTCCACCTCGAGAACACGCCCGGGGATGGCTACTCGATCGCAGTATACCACCAATACCATTGTCTGTACATGATAATGCACGCGCATGGGAAGCTGAGCTTCGGCAAGCCAGAACACAACGCAGATATGGCGAGACACGTCACGCACTGCTTCGACTACTTGCGACAGAGCGCACTTTGCTGCGGTGATGCGGCGTTAGAAGGGGTCAGCAAAACTACGAAGGGCATGGCCTGATAAGGGGCTTGTGAAGTGGTATTGGGGTCCTGGGAGACAGGGTGCAAGGGAGGAGTATGCTCTTGGGACTTTTGTGCTCTGAGATGGGTCAAAGCGACAAGCACGTTGATAAGTGCTGCC
>Ga0181464_1000231_pt1 | contig 20827 bp, 12 predicted proteins | sample InSIn2gowninarea_FD_119074 | JGI IMG/M metagenome (GOLD analysis project Ga0181464, IMG submission 119074) | Clean room microbial communities from NASA Spacecraft Assembly Facility at Jet Propulsion Laboratory, Pasadena, California, USA -... ...
AAGATAGTTGACCTATTTCAGTTATTTTAGTGCTTACCTTATTGAGAATGTATTTCAATGGATTGAGATTGGAGTAGGCCCTGTAGGGTAGCTCGAATTTCATAGCCTAGAAGAATCGAATGGAAGAAATGCTCAATGATAATGGCTTGTTAGAATAAGTCAAAACTGAAATTTCACAACCTCCATATTCGTATGCACAACAATTAGCCCAATGGAAGAAGGATGTTGCAAAGACCAGGAGAATTCTTTTGGAATGTGTGAGGGACTATGTGGTCTCAAATATCCAGGACAAGGAGACACCATTTACTATGTGGAAGACACTAACTGAGCTATTCGAAAACAACAATGACCATAGGAAATTGAACCTGAAGGAAAAACTTCGAAACATTAGAATGCATAAGAATGATTCCATTCCACAATGTTTCTCCAGATCTACACAAGTTTTGGATGAGCTTGGAGGGGATGGGGTGAATGTTGTAGAATATGATCTGGTCAAACTATCTCTTCTAGGCCTTCCAAATTCCTAGCATAGCTACCGAGACTCTATGAATGGAAGGGAAAAATTACTGAATTGGGAAAGGATGTGGTTTGATTTGGTTCAAGAAGATTCCAGGAGAAATACCATTGATGTAACTTCATCCAAAGTAGAGGATGAAGTGAATTTTACCTTGGTTGGAAAGGGGAAGAAGGGAAAAGGGAAGAAGACCCATATAAAACCTCAATCCAGACAAAATAATGGCAAGAATAAATGCTTGATCAAGATCAAGTGGTTCCACTGCTACGAATTGGGGAACTATGCAACAAAATGTGTGCACAAGAAGTCTACCAAGAAGCCTTTAGGAGGAGCATCAGGTGAAGCACTAACTTCATAATTCGAATTATACTTCACCCTAATAGCATGCATTACCAACACGATTATGGGGAGTGTGATGTGGTACCTTGATTTTGGTGCCTCATTCCATATGACAGGGTGCAAGTAGTTTTTTAGTAGCTTGGAGGAGAAGGATCCCCAGATGCATATCGAAATGGGGAATGACGATAGGTACATTTCTATAGGAATTGGTATTTTCACCTTTGAATTGGAGAAATCCTCTCCTCTTCCCCTAAAATATGTTACATTTGTACCTGGGCTGAAGAAGAACTGGATCTCTATAGCAACATTATAGGATCGTGGCTGTGTTTTTATTTTCAGCAAAGGGAAAGAATTTTTGAGACACATAGCTACCGCGCAAGTGAAGCAGATCAGGGTTCGAGTGACAAACTTGTTGAGGGTGTTGGACTCGCCAACAATTAGAGCATCTCCTTGATATGAAGCCCCAATCAGACCTCACACCATTCTGGATAAGAGTCCCATCTCGTATAAAGGCCTGGTTGCCAAATCCTTAAAGATTTGGCTCTATCTTTCAACATAAGGGAGTGATCCAACAGTGTCTTCGAAAATCAAGGGAAATGTTCCTGGTGAGTGTGCAATTGCAACTATGTCGAGGTTCTTCTACTATGAAGGGGAAATAAATTTGAGCCTCTAAGTGAGAGGTGATAGCACCACCCATGAAGATACACACATGAACCAGAAGGTTTCATCTAACATCAAGTGGAAGAGTCCAAAGTAGATGCAATGGTCATTACAACCAACAAACAAGGAAATATTTATCTATTATCCCATGGAATAATCCATGGGGATGAGACAACAGTAAAAACCATTACAACACATTCTCAATAAGGTAAGCACTAAAATAACTGAAATAGGTCAACTATCTTAATACATGTGAAAGCAAACATGAAATACAAACGTCCATAGAATAAACTTACAAACATTCATAGTCCATGCATGAAGAACATGTTGGCCTTAAAAGGCTTATGTTATTAAGAAAAAGTTCCAAAACACATGTTTATAATGTACATCACTAGTGTTGGTGGAATTATATGTATTCTAATTGCAACATTTAATTATCGAATTCGGGATCGTAAGACTTAGAGATGAAATCATTGAAAATGAAGAACTAGAGCCTATTCTAGCCTATGCTAGCAAGTAACACTAGAAGGAACTAATCACTAAGGATTATCACTTGTCAATGGAATGTGGGACTCTAATATTTATCAGGTTTTTAACCATAATATTTCATTAACAATGTTCATGTGGTTTTATATATGTAGCTTATTAGGTCCTGAGACTTCAGTGGTTTTAACCCTACAATGATGAAAAACCATTAACAATATCGCAGAAAATCAAATGTCGACAACTATAAGAAAAAGTGTGTGAGGCAAGTAAATAAAACAAGGCAATAAACTACAAGAAACACATTAACAAACTATAAAAAATAAATGCTAAGCAAGCTTAAAGATATATTGTAGGTTCTTATTTGCTATAGAAATATTTTATCAATTCATTGCAAAGTTTTAATCAATTAAAGAATCTTAAACTGAAAATTACATATTTTTTTAATATTATGTTCGAGTATAGAACCTAGTACCGAATTAAGTAACAAATTTACAGCTTTAGAGGGAAATCTTAGAACTCTAATTTTTGTGTAATTTTATACAAATTGGTGTTAAAGAACCAACCATATCTTCTCGACCATGATGTATTTTGGGGATTTATTTCTATGGAGCCTAAATTGTTGTATTTTCAAAAAAAATATCTCTTTATATTTCCTGATTCAATTCCATGACCTCGTAAATTGTGCATGAATTTGACAGTCTAGATTTTTTTGCCAATCTGGGTTTTGCAAACTTTTTGTATGAAACTACTTCAATGAACCAATTGTAACTTTCAAACTATATATAATTTTGGGTAACAATTTGAGATATAAGTAAATTTTTAGGTTTTGCGAAAACACATTTACCATATTCTTGAGATTCACCATCATATGCACAAAATTGAAGTAGAACATGGTAGTTTCAAAACTGTTACATATTTTTGGTTGTAGCTTACATCATGTGCTAGGTTCCCACATGTAAGCTGGGTATATCCCTATGCTTGTAACAACATATTAGGTCCATGTGGAACCTAATTTACGATACTAGAGAAAATAAAACCATACTTTATAATTTTGAATTTATTTCCCTCCATTCGTGCAAGTGCAGAATTAAGTACCTAATTGCTGAACTAATACAAAGATAGAAATTTTCCTAGTGGAACATGATCCTTGGACACAAAACCACATTAGTAAATCGTCATTGATAAAAACATATTGAAAACTAATTTAAACATTAAAAATACAAGAAATAATTAATAAATAACCACAAGGTAAAATGAATGCATTTACTGAAAGTTAGTAATATAATAGTTATGAAATATGTTGTAAGGGTATGAATATGGTTTGTAAATAAAAGGTTTGGATATCCAATACAATAACATATCTAGGACCCACCATCCCCCCATTGCTAAGACTTTAAATTGGCTCATGCAAACAAAATATGGACTAGGAAGGAATAATGGATGATATAAGGTGAAAATGAAGATAATGGATAAATGAATATGGACATGGAAACTAGAATATGCATTAATTGATTTGGAAATGGTGGTTTAAGAAAAGTGAAGAAATAGGAAGTGTTTAGTCATCAATATTCCTTAAATTTTAATGAGCTAAAGAGCCTTTAAACATGTTTTATCTGAAGTATATCTTTCAGACTTTGATTTGTACTGCAAGCTACAATGGAAGTTTTAGAAAGCTAAAGATAAAATAGAGTAAGGCTAAGAGTCTGGAATAATTTGGAAGAGCCAGCATTGATGATTGTCAATATGATATGTTGAAGGAAGCTCAAGAGAATGGAATGAAGATGATGAAAAGATCCCAACCACCACTCCCCCATGCCTAAGGGTTTGCACATCCTCATGCAAACAAGGTGAGGTACTAAAGAAGTGAGGAAGACTGCTGAGATGGCTCTAGTACAAATGAACCTAGAAAAAAAAACAGAACTAATGAGATGAATATTGAACAAAAATAAGTCATCTCAAATTTTATTAAAATGATGCAAAGCTAAAACCTAGCATAAAATAAATTTCAAACATTTCATTACATATGATTCTATCAATGTTTAACAGTTTTATGCTCAAGAAAAAGAAACCTTTTATAAATTTAAGGGGATATCCTTCTTTGTAGAAAAGGAGGATTTTTATGATCACAACAAATGATGAACCATTGAAAAATTAGTTATTACTAAGAAAATCCCATAGCCTTATAGTTATCTAAGTATTACAGATAATCTTTGTAGTTGAGTTTTATTAATTCTCTCTAATCATAGGTCCCACCTCTAAGACAATTAAATCTTTGATATAGTATGAAAAATCAATGATAGAGGACTCAAGATTACCTTAAGGCCATTCTATAGCAGAAAACTTATGGAGTTCATTTTTCTCTTGACTTAATCTACGCATGCTTCCTTTTGATTGTAAAACTACAGAGTAGCCATCATATGTGTGGACAAAATCCCTAATTTGATTGACACTTCTTTAGGAAAAATGCCTCATTTCCCATGAGCATCCATAGCCCTGATGGGTTTACCTAATGATATCACAAGTCAGTACCTGCTACTAGCAAGTGTTAATAGCCTCTAAGTGTTAAAATTTTAAACCTATTTTACACTGAAGGCTCTAGTCCCATGTTTCCTACCATTTTAGTTTTATATTATGGATATTACTTTTGCAATTGGTAGATGAGGGAGTAGCTTCAGAAAGCCCCTTAAAGGCATACGATGATACCTTTCAAAGTGACTTTGATTACCTACATAATGTTTTGGATGCATAAGGTACTCAGTATAGGTACTCAAAGGACATAGCATGAATGAGCCATTTTTAATGTGAGATGGATGAGTCTGCCAAAGAATAACCAAAAAACACCTAAAGTCCTGCTAATCATAGTCTCCATGTATGCTTTCGCTTTTAAAGTAGTGTTCCACCATGAGTAGAGACTTCATCAATTCTCTTGCAAGTCTTAATAAATAAGCTCAGAGATCACGCTTTGGTGTTATGGTTATAGTATTCAAGTTTATTTTTCATTAGTATCATTGTATGGACCTCTTAGCTTTGTTTTAATCCCCTTAGTATGCATTCGCAACTATATTTTAAGCAACTGTTTTGTACTGTTAATAAAAAATCTATATGAATAATAGAAATGAAATTCCAAAAAATAAAAGAAAATGTATATAAGCTATCAATAATTTGCAATTATCATTTTATTCAACTTCTATGGAAAAAAATTATTTATTCAACCATATTCGTGAAATAGTGGTCTTAATGATAAAGCATGAATGCATCATTTTTAACAACTTAAAGAAGAAGACAGATATCATCAAATACTCCCCTAAGCATTACATTCTGTTGATGAAGATGTCTTTTCTTCTTTTGGAAACATTCTTATAGTATTTAAGTGTCCCCAAATGAATAAGATCCTTGAATCCTTCTTTGTCTTGCAAAATAGTGAATTGGTACCAAAATTTTGGGTACCAGTTAGATGAAATATGGTATCAGACAGTTGATATGTACTATGGATGTCAAGGAGATTACCTTCAAATAAAATTCCAAACAATGTTATCATAGCTTACTTTATTGAAAAGAAAAACTAGAAACAAGTCTAACTATTAAAAAAAAGAAGTGGGAAAGTAAATTAATAGTTGAACCATGTTGCAATTAGAAATAAAACTATGTGGAAATTTTCATTAAAATAATATGCATCTAAAAGAGACACCAACATAAATATGCAATAGGAATGTAGATCTCCCATTTTCAACTAATTACTTTCTAGCCATTATCCCCATTTATACAAAACAATGAGAAAGATGTTGCACTATATTTTATAGCTAAACTAGCTACTATATGTAACAATTATTAATTTATTTATTATTCTACTCTACCTGAGAAAAATTAAATTCCTATCCTCAATTGTAGGAGTATTTCCAATGTAACCATGTGTGAAATAGGTGTAAAAATTCATTCGTACTCAAGTTTAAAATATAATATTCAATGCGTACCTGAGTATGAAGAACCAATTGTCTTAATGATGATGTCAAGACGTAAAGAAGAATGAAGGAGTGTTATTTCCTTATAGTTGCTTGAAACCAATTTTCAATAAAATCAAAATGTTCTTGGTTTACCTCATTATTTTGCTCATTTGACATATCCTCCTTTACCATGGCATGAAAATACTCTATTATGATATGACAATCCTCTTGTGTGCTTAGAGGATCTGTACATAGGCATGTCAAAAATACTTCAATCTTAGGCTATAATTCTTGAATGTAGTCCATGATTCTTCAATTTCCTCAACAAGTTTGCAAGAGTAAAGATCTTTGTGTGGATGTGATTCATGGATTTGTTGTTATTCTATCGCTTCTGGGAAGGCCAATAATTTCTTGGCTATTATCAAGATTTTTTCTTACCAAGAAGAAGAGAAACTAGCCACTGCTAGGATTTGAGAAAGTTCTTCCAAAGTCTTAATCATCCTTGAATAATTATTCTATGGTTTTTAATCCCTGCCATGCACATGGATTAGTGTACGAAATTCTTATTAAAAATTCTAAATAAATAAGAAGGAAACAAACTTAAAAGCAATGCAAGAAAACCAATCATGTACTCGAAGCACCACCATGCTACTAAGACCTTGTTTTCACCAAGTTACCTATTCACACAAGTTAGGCTTGTCTTATTTATATCAATCAATCTAAAATAAAACACACTTGCAAAGAAAAATAAGGAAAAATGAGCCTTTGGATCCTACCTTTAATTCTACGAATATGAAAACGAAACTATAAATTCAATTAGAGACACCCAAACTTTTGAGTGACCCCCAACCAAAGCAGATGTGTGTCTCTTCACTCACGTCTCACCGTCTTTCTTGCCCTCTAGTTTCCCTACAACTAAGATCACACAGAAAACTCGTCAAAGAAACTATGTTCTAATCCATTAACACCTCCCTGACAACAATGCCAAAAATGTTGGTGGAATCATAAGACTTAGAGATGAAAACAAAGGAAATGTAGGACTAGAGCCTATTCTAGCCTACGCTAACAATTAACACTAGAAATAACTAATCACTAAGGATTATCACTTATCATTGGACTGTGGAACTCTAATACTTATCAGGTTTTGAACCATAATATTTCATTAACAATGTTCATGTGGTTTTATATATGTAGCTTATTAGGTCTTAAGACTTTAGTGGTTTTAATTTTATAGTGATGAAAACCCATTAACCATACTGCAGAAAAGTAAATGCCGACAACTATATGCAAAAGTGTGCAAGGAAAGTAAAGAAAACAAGGCAATAAAATACAAGAAATCCCTTAACATACTATCAAAAATAAATGATAAGCAAACTTACATATATATTGTAGGTTCTTATTCACTGTAGGAATGTTTTATCAAGTAGTTGCAAAGCTTCAATCAATTAAAGAATCCTAAATTGCAAATTACATATTTTTTTAATACTCTATTCTAAAACAGAACATAGTACCAAATTAAGTACAGAATGGTTGGAATTTGAAATTTTGAATAAGTACCACATTAAGTACAAAAATTTTGTAAATTGAAATTCACAATATTAAAATGTGTTAAGAAACCAATTTAAATTTCTTGACTCCTAAACCTCAGAAAAATCAATTTGAATTTGAGGATAATGCATTCTACTTAATAGATTTGGAAATAGAGAAATAAATCTAATACTATTTGAAATATAAATCTAATGAAAAAATGAAAATACCATCAATCAAATGGAATTCACTTCTTAAACCTGAAGAGAACTCACTAAATTGAAAGCATGAAAGTGAATAGTTATAAGTTTTATCTAACATAAATTCATTGAAAAATAAAACTAAATTGTTGGATGTAAGACTAATCTACAAAACACATTAAGCATAAAAACACTTACCCACACCGAGGGGCCCTTCCCAAGAGGTTAGTTCTGCTAAGAAAATCTCAAATCAAGCTAAAAAGATGTACCACAATTTAACAACCATCAATTATTTTTTCACTTCAAAAATCTTTGTTACAAATCAACTCTCTAAATCTCTCCAAAAGGTATTCATTGATCTCCTCTATTATAATAATGAACAACCTCCTTCCTGTGCCCTTTGAGGAAGTGTAATATCCAATCCCCTAAACTCAGAAAACAAATTTACAACTTTAGAGGAAAATCTCAAAACTCCAATTTTTGTGTAATTTTATACAAATTGGTGTTAATGAACAAACCAAATATTCTTGACTGTTATGTATTTTGGGGATTTTTTGTATGGAGACTAAATTTTTATCCTTTCAACAAAAAAATCTCTTGTAATTTCCTAATTCAATTCCATGACCTCGTAAATCATGCATGAATTGGACTGTTTAGATTTTTTTGCCAATATCGGTTTTGCAAACATTTTGTACAAAACTACTTCAAAGAACCAGCTATAATTTTCAAACCATATATAATTTTTCGAAACAGTTGGATATAGAAGTAAATTGTTAAGTTGTAAAAAAAAATTATTTTCTAGATTCTTGAGATTTGCCATCATATGCATGGAAATTGAGGTAGAACATGGCAGTTTCAAAATTGTTACATATTTTTTGTTGTAGCTTAAATCATGTGCTAGGATCCCACATGTGAGCTAGGTATATTCCAAGGCTTGTATCATCATATTACATCCATGTGGCACCTAATTTACCATGTTAGATAAAATAAAAACATATTTTATAATTTTGAATTTCCTTCCCCCCATTCGTGCAAGTGTAGAATTAAGTATCAAACTGCTGAATTGATACAAAGATAGAATTTTTCGTAGTGGAACATGATTCTTGGCCACATTACCACATTAGTAAACCATCATTGATAAAACCATATTAAAAACTCATTTTAAAAAATATAAGAAATCATTAGTAATTAACCACAACGTAAAATGAATGCATTTAGTGAAAATTGGTAATATAATAGTTACGGAATATGTTGTAAGAGTATGAGTATGGCTTGTAAATGCAAGATTTGGACATCCAACACAATAACATATCTAGGACCCAACATTCCCCCATGCCTAAGACTTTGCATGCCCTCATGCAAATAAAATATGGACTAGGAAGGAATGATGGATGATATAAGGTGACAATGAAGATAATGGCTAAATAAATATGGAATTGGAAACTAGAATATGCATTAATGGATTTGGAAATGGTGGTTTAAAAAATGTGAAGAAATAGGAAGTGGTTAATCATTAATATTCCTTAAATTTTAATGACCTAAAGAGCCTTTAAACATGTTTTATCTCAAGTATACCTTTTAGACTTTGATTTGTACTACAGGCTGCAATGGAAGTTGTATGAAGTTGTAGATAAAACAAAGTAAGGCTGAGAGTCTGGAATGATTTGGAAGAGACAGATTTGATGAGTGTCAATCTGATATGCTGAAGGAATTTGAAGAGAATGAATGAAGATGTTGAAAAGATCTCAACAACCACTCCCCCATGCTTGAGTTTTTTTCATGTCCTCATGCGAACAAGGTGAGGTACTAAAGAAGTGAGGAAGGTTGCTAAGATGGCTCTAGTAAAAATTTACGTGGAAAAAAAAATAACATAACTAATGAGATGAATACTGAACAAAACTAAGTGATCACAAATTTATTAAAATGATGCAAAGATAAAACCAAGCACAGAATAAATTTCAAATCATTCATTACATATGATTTCATCAATCTTTAATAGTTTTATGCTCAAGAGAAAGAAACCTTTTATAAAGTTAAGGGGCTCTCCTTCTTTCTAGAAATGGAGGATTTTTCTGATCACAACAAATGATGAACCAGTAAAAAATTAGTTATTACTAAGAAAATCCCAAAGTCATATAGTTATCCAAGTGTTAAAGATAAGCTTTGCAGTTAAGGTCGTGGAGGCGGCGTAGTGGTAAAGTCAACCTCGTCATGACGGACTGGTCTTTTGTTCGATCCCGAGCAAGGTCGTAGCTAATTGTGCGAGTAGTAACCGAACCGGGCCAAGCCCACTACCTTTTAAGGTCATGGAGGTGGCGTAGTGGTAAAGTCGGCCTTGTCATGATGGACCGGTCTTGTGTTCGATCCCAAGCAAGGTCATAGCTCATTGTGCAAGTAGTAACCGAACCGGGCCAAGCCCACTACCTTTTGCTTACAGGAAATTTCTAGGAACCGCGCGCTTTGCTCCAGCTGCCGCCTGCAAACTTTAGGTTTGAACCGATCTTCGGTCGCTTGGGATGGACCCTCCAGAGGCTTTGCCGAAGGAGGCAGCTCACCAACACGCCTTCTTTGCCTTGATCAAGTCCATGCCTCCTCAGCGAGCTCACCCTTCAGTCTCAAAGTTTGTGAAAAAAATTGATGGGTTATAGGAAGTTTCTCTCCCTCCAACTTTGCCCAGAAGGGCTGCACTTGCCTTGGCAGAAAAAGGACTTATTGGGCAATTTACAGGACTTTGGCCCTCTCCAAAAATAGTCCAGAAGGTGGGTGGAAAGGAATTGGATAGACAAAATACAAGGGAAAATCTCTATCAGATTTTGTTGAAAGGGATATTTTACATTTCATTTTGAGACAAAGGAAGACAAGGATTTAGTATTCTATAATGGGCCTTATTTCATGGATTCCAGAGGTTTATATTTAAACAAATGGACTCCAAATTTTGACCTGGAGCTTGATATTCCTAATGCGGTCCCTGTTTGGGTCCAGCTTCCTCAACTTCCCTTGCATTGTTGGGGAGACGAATCTATGCGTGCTATTGGGAATGCTATTGGGAAATACATTGATCAGAGTGAACCGAAAGATAACATGCAGGCCTATGCCCGTATCTCTATAGAAGTTGATTTGGGTAAAGGCCTGCTAGAAGCCATCAAGCTCAAGGTTGACGACTGGACGCACATTCAACAGCTTGACTATGAACAGATCCCTTTCAAGTGCAAGGTATGTCATGAGTACGGTCACTTTGCTAATCATTGCACTAAACTTTCTAATGTAGAAAATAATCCACAAGAAGAGCAATGGGAAACCATTAAAAAGAAAAAGACAGTCCCTAATCCTAAACCATCCCATGAAGCAGGTCCTTCCTCTCGACCTTCCCCATTTTCCCCTCCCTCTTCTCCCCTGTATTCATTTCCTCCCCCTTCTTCCCCACAACCTCCCCTTTCTTCTAATCGCTAGCTGGGTCCCCTTACCTGTCCTCCCTCTTCTAATCCCTTTCACATCCTCTCTCTTCCCGAGGAATCCCCTCCCTTGATTCAATCTGATACTACCTCTTCTCCCCTTCCCTAGGTCATTTCCTATTCCCTCCCGTCTGATCCTCCCCCTCTCAGAATCACCAAAAGCAATTACAAGGAGCATGGATCCATTGTAGACAATCAAAAAAAGCCTAGAAGAAAGTCTGCCAAATGGCACAGGGATGAAAATGAGTAAAAATACATAGCATTGGGGCTCCAGAACCCCATTGAATCATATATTCAGGGACCAATAGACATAGACATAGCAAACAAAGACAAGGGAGGGAGAGAAACTCCTTGCACCTCTCACATGAAATGATTAAAATCCTCTCATGGAACAGCAGGGGACTAGGGCACCCCTCCAAGGTAGTAGCCCTAAGGGATCTTATCATTTCTGAGAAGCCAGGAATTATTATGTTACAAGAAATAAAACAAAACCACAAGAAAATGAGTAAAGTCATTGAGCAGCAGAGATAGTATAGAGGAAGCATTAGTGAGGGAAGAGGAGCCTCAGGAGGAATAGCAACAATTTGGAATCAAGGTATATGGAACTGTATTTCGGAAACAATAAATCAACACTGGATCAAAACAACTCTAGAAAATAAAGCAGATCAGCAAGCCATTATCATCTACAACATCTATGTGCTGAATCACTGCAGAGATAAGGATAGTTGTTGGCATGATCTAAAAGACATTCTGGACGTAGAAGAGAACACTAACATTATTCTAGTAGGTGACTTTAATTTAATCATCCACACCAATGAGAAAAGGGGAGGCAGTTTTACACCTGATCCATATAGAATACAGTTGGAAAATATCATGCAGGAGCATGATCTTATGGATGTCCCTCCAAAAAACTATAGATACACCTAGAACAACCATAGGATAGGTGCTAGTAACACCATGGAGCGGTTGGATAGAATTCTCATCAATATTACACTTCTCTTTGCTTTCTCCATCAGATATGCTAACATTCTAACGTGCTCTGCCTTCGACCACTTCCCAATAACTATAATGCTAGAAAATCATAGGCCACTTGGGCCCATCCCATTCAGATACAGTTCTCTCTGGAATGATATACCAGCAGTTGTAGGAATTGTATACAGCTCTTGGACCCAACACATGGAAGGCTCTCCTGGTTTCATTTGAGAAACAAAACTATGAAAAACAAAACAAGCCATCAAAGAATGGGCTAAAACAAAGTATCAAGAACCAGAGAAGGTAAAAAAAAGAAATTAAGAACAATCTGGAGAGCATCCAAAGAGAAATAGAGGAAAATGGCCTTTCCTAAGAGAACAAACAGTAGGAAAATGAACTCTACTTACAGCTATACCGAGTTAACAGAGAAGACGAAACAAAATGGAGGCTCAAGTCAAGACAATTATGGTTACAAGGGGGTGACAAAAACTCAGCTTTTTTTCACAAGCAAACGATAGCCAGAAAGATAAGGAATAATGTTAGCTCCATCCTAAATGCAAAAGGTGATAGACAAAGCACTCAGGAAGCCATTCAAAGAGCTGCTACAGATCATTATTGGGACCTACTAACTGAAACAAAGGAAGCAGAGGATTATACAGATTTATTGTAGCATCTCCTAACAGGGATAAGTCGGGAAATGAATGACATTTTAAGCAAGGAGATAGATGAGGAGGAAATCAGTAGATCAATTTGGACTCTTCAACTTGATAAAGCCTCGGGACCAGATGGCTTTCCCATCTGCCTTTATCGAGCATTCTAGGGAATTATTAAAAAGGACTTGAAAAAAATGCTCAATTGGATCCAACAAAAAGGAAAAATAGGAGGATATACCAATGTTTCTCATTTAGCAGTCATCCCCAAAGAAAAAATGTCATCTTCCTTTGCTCGTTTCAGGCCCATATCACTCTGTAACTCCTCCTATAAAATATTGACAAAAATCATTACTACCCGCCTAAAGCCTTTGCTCCCTTCTCTCATTTCCAAAAATCAAGGGGGATTCTTAGCCAACAGACAAATATCTGATTCCATTTTACTTGTGCAAGAAGCCATCCATTCGAGTCAAACCAGAAATGAGAAAGGGTTTATCCTCAAGCTTGATCTGGCCAATGCATTTGATAGAGTGAGACCCTCCTTCCTCTTGGCAGCTTTGAAGAAGATGGGATTTGATGACTGCTTTCTCAACCTCATTCAAGCCTGCATTTCAGGGCCATGGATCTCCCCTCTTGTAAATGGCAGACCTGGAGAAGCTTTCCAATCCTCCAGAGGCATTCGACAAGGTTACCCCCTCTCACCTTATCTATTCATTCTAATGGTTGAATCCTTTAGCAGAGCATTGGACTTCAACCGAAGAGTTCACTTAATCATAGGAATAAAATTTGGGGAATGGGTCAAGAACATAAATCATTCACAATTTTCCGATGACACCCTGCTGATTGGAGGGGCCTCCACCACAATAGCCAAGCGCTTCAAATCTCTCCTTGACAAATACATGAGCTACTCTAGCGGAATGGTAAATAATTTGAAAAGCTGCATATATGGCTGGAACACAATAGTACAGGTGCTTCACAATATCGCCAACATCTTTGGAGTCACATGCAAGTATGATTGGACTCACTACTCTTACTTGGGCATGCCAGTAAGTGCTGGACCTTTGAGAGCAGAAGTGTGGGACACAGTAGTTGAAAAAATGAAAAGAAAAGTGTAGCAGTGGGGATCTATTTGGCTCAACCCAGTCTGTCGCCTCACTCTTCTTAAGTCAGGTATACCTTCTCTCCCCCTATATTATTTTCTCTTCTTCAAGCTCTGGCCTCCTTCCACAACAAAATGGAAATCGTCCTTCGCTAATTCCTATGGCAGGGGGGGGGGGAATGATAAAAAGAAATTCAACTTGATTACTTGGAAGCAGGTAATCCAGCCCCAAGACCGAGGAGGTCTTGGAATTAGATCTCCTAAATTTCTCAATTTAGCCTTTGGAGGCAAAATTGTCTGGAGACTCATTACTAGACTCCCAGCATGGTGGAAAAAATTTCTGGAAATTAAATACCTCAATTTTCCTAGACAACAGCTTCTTGATCGTGATATTCCCAATAGAGAATCCTCCAAAATTTGGTGATTATGCAAGAGAGAAATTCCACTAATCACTCAAAATACTTCAAAAATCCCCAAGGGAGGTGCAAGCATCAATATTGGAGTAGACAGAATCATGGGTCGGTAGCCAATAAATAGACATGGGGGAGTCCACCCTATCCTTTCCTTTTTTGAAAGAACAGGCATTCATTACCCAGACCAGATCTCCCAATGGGATCCTCACACCCTTCTTTGGTCAGGTTGGGCCTTCCTAGCCATTCCCAATAGTCTTAATGCAAGTCTTTCTATTCTTTAATCCCATTTGCACAGTATAGCCCCTGTCAAAAAGAACGATCTTGATGGGTTTCGTTGGGATCCATCCGGATCCTCTTACACCATCCAAGCTGCTCACCATTATATTTGCAATGTCAGCTACACCACGCCAAGTTGTCACCATTGGAAGGTGATTTGGAAATCCAAGGCAATTCCAAAAATCAAGGTTTTTCTTTGGACCCTCCTCAAAGGGAAAGTCCTCATGGCCGAAAATTTGCAAAAGAGGGGAATTAATGGCCCCTCTCGTTGTCCTAACTACTTAGCTACTGAAGAATCAATGCATCATCCCTTTATTGAATGCCCTTTTGCCATCAACTGTTAGAGGAACTTGTCTCATAAAAATCAAATCCCATGGAACACCCAAAACACCATAGGAGAAATTCTTTACAATTGGAAAAAAACTACCCCTGGCAGCACAGGAAAAATTACACAGTGAAGAGTGTCTGGGACATTCTTCCCCATAATATGCTATGGAATATTTGGCTGGCACGAAATCAAAAGGTTTTTAAGGATAAGGACTCGATTGTTAGAAGCCTTTGCACCAAGGCAAGGAGTCTCGCCCTTGAGATCATCTCAGTTAAGAATCCGAGAAGTATAAATGTCAATGAACTCAGCATAGAAGAACACTTTTTCATTGGAAACCTGTTAGAACAAAACACCAGCAATTAGGAGGGAAATGTTGCTAGCAATAGAAACAATAATGTTTCCCATAACTGGAAGATTAGGCTAACAGAGGAAGAATTTGCAGGTTGGCTTAGAAAGAGCAATAGGCATTATCTATGTTTCCATGGGGCCTCAAAGTCGAATCCTGAGGTAGCAGGGGCGGGAGGAGTGATTTTTAATTCTAATGGGGATGCCATACACTCATACGAGTGGGGTCTTGGCCATTCTTCCAATGACAGCGCAGAAGCCCTGGCTCTTTACCAAGGTCTTATCCAACTTGGGAAGCTTGGTATAGACACAGTCATGATATTGGGAGACTCAGTGATAGTCGTCAGTGCAATGGTTCGGAATAGGGATCTTCCCAATGCTCTCCTTCAACAGATTATCAGATGGTGTCAAATTTTAGGACACACCATGAAATATGTGCGCTACTATCATGTTTTGTGATCGCTCAATAAAATGGTGACAGTCAAGCCAACAAAGCTTGTGCCAGATCACTGGGCTACCTTATTTGCAATGGCGTGGAATCATTTCAGCATATACCATAATGAAGAGACCTCCTGGATCCAAACAACATCTCAGCTCATCCGATATACCTTTGGTTTCTACTATTCCTTTTTCCTGAAGAAATAGTAGAAAAGGAACAACAGAAAAATCAGAACAACAGAAAAGGAACAGTAGAAAAGGAACAACAGAAAAGGAATAGTAGAAAAGGAATAATAGAAAAGGAACAAAAGAAAAAACGGAACAGCAGAAAAGGAACAGCAGAAAAGAAAAACACAACTCCAAAAAGTTCATCAAGCTTGAAGCAAGTCGGCGCCGACGACAAACCTGAAGAGTCCACTGCTCGACACATCAGCCACAGTAATATAGATTGATATGCTTTGTAAATGCTATTATTTACTACTGTAGTTTGTTAGGATTTACCTTTGGTCTTTGGTTTTTAAAAGCCCAAAAGACAGGATTAAGGAGGAATTTTGTTTAAGTTGTAACTCCTTCTTCCCTGGCTCTTCTTGGCACGTCAGCATGTTTTTCAGGAGCTCAGTCTCCCTCTTTTTTTCATATTTTTAATAGCAACCGAATTTGTCAAAAATAAAATAAAAATATATAAGCTTTGCAATTGAATTTTATTAATTCTATCCAATCATAGGTCCCACTTCTAAGACAATTAAATATTAGATATAGTTTAAAAATCAATGATAGAGGACTCAAGATTACCTTAAGGCCATTCTTTAACAACAAAGTTATGGAGTTCATTTTTCCCTTGACTTCATTTGCGCATGCTTCCTTTTGATTGTAACACTATAGAGTAACCACCATACATGTAGACAAAAGCCCTGTTTTGGCTGACACTTATTTATTAAGAATGCCCCATTTCACATGAGCGTCCATTGCCCTGATGGGGTTTCCTAATGATATCACATGTCAATACCTATTTCTAGGAGGTGTCCATAGCCTTGATGGGTTAACCTCTTAAGCCTATTTTACACTGAAGTCTCTAGTCCCATGTTTCCTACCATTTTAGTTTTATATTATGGATATTTATTTTTCAATTAGTAGATGGGGGAAAGGCTTCAAAAATCCCCTTAAAAGCATCAGATGATATCTTTCAGAGTGAATTTGATTACCTACATAATGTTTTGGATGCATAAGGTACTCATAGGTACTCAAAGGACATAGCATAAATGAGCCACTTTTAATATGAGATGGATGAGGTTGAAAAAGAATAACCAAAAGACACCTAAAGTGATACTAATCATAGTTTCCATGTATGCTTTCATTTTTATAGTAGTGTTCCACCATGAGTAGAGACTTCATCAACTCTCTTTGCAAGTCTTAATAAAGATGCTCATAGATCATGCTTTGGTGTTATGGTTATAGTATTCAAGTTTCGTTTTCATAGGTATCATTGTATGGACTTCTTAGCTTTGTTTTAATCCCCTTAGTATGCAGTGGTAACTATATTTTGAGCAATTGTTTTTTATTGATAATCCGAAATTTATATGAATAAGAGAAATGCAATTCCAAAAAAATAAAAAGATATATAAGCTATGAATAGTTTGGAATTATCATTTGTTTCAACTTCTATGGAAAAAAAATTGTTCTTTCGATCATCTCCTTGAAATAGTGGTCTACATGATAAAGTATGAATGAATCATTTTTGACATCTTAAGGAAGAAGAAATATATCATAAAATACTTCCCTAAGTGTTCCATTCCATTCATGAAGATGTCTTTCCCGCTTTTGGAAATAGTCTTCCAGTATTTAAGCGTCCCCAAATGAACAAGATCCTCGAATTGTGCTTTGTCTTGCAAAATAGTGAATTGGTACCAAAATTTTGGGTACCAATTAGATGAAATATGCTACCAGATAGTTGATATGTACTATGGACATCAAGGAGATTACCTTCACATAAAATTCCAACAAATTTATCATATCTTACTTTATTGAAAAGAAAAACTAGAAACAAGTCTAACTATCAAAAGGAAATAATAATTGGGAAAGTAAAGTAATAGTTGAACCATGTTGCAGTTGGAAATAAAACTATGGAAATTTTCATTAAAACAATATGCAGCTGAAAGAGACCCTAACATAAATATGCAATAGGAACATAGATCTCCCATTTTCAACTAATTACTTTTTATCCATTAACATCCCCATTTATACAAAACAATGAGAAATTTGTTGCATTATATTTTATAACTAAACTAGCTATTATATGAAACATTTATTTATTATTCTACTCTACTTGAGAAAAAGAAATTTATGTCCTCAAGTATAGGAGTATTTCAAATGTAACCATGTGTGTAATGGGTGAAAAAATGCATTCATACTCAAGTGTAAAATAAAATATTTAATGCATACCTAAGTATGAAGAACCAATTGTTTTAATGATTATGCCAAGAAGTAAGGAATAATGAAGGAATGGTATTTCCTTACAGTTACTTGAAACCAATTTTCAATAAAATCAAAATACTATTGGTTTACCTCATTATTTGGCTCATTTGGCATATCCTCCTTTACCATTCAATGAAAATTTTCTATTATGAGATGACTATCTTCTTGTGTGCTTAGAGGATTTGTAGATAGGCATGTCAAAAATGCTTCAATCTCAGGTTCTAATTCTTGCTTTCCATCGAATGTAGTCCATGATTCCTTAGTTTCCTCAACAAGTTTGCAAGAGTAAAGATCTTCATGTGGATGTGATTCATGGAGTTGTTGTTCTTCTATGGCTTCTGGGAAGTTAAATAATTTCTTGGCTACTATCAAGATTTGTACTTCATGAGAAGAAGAGATCTCAGCCACTATTAAGATTTGAGAGATTTCTTCCAAACTCTTGATCATCCTTGAATACTTTGTCATTGGTTTCTAATCCCTTCCACAAACATGGATTAGTGTATCATAGTATTATTAAAAATCCTAAAGAAATAAGAAGGAAACACACTTAAAACAAATGCAATAAAACCAATCATGTACTCGAAGTGCCACCATGCTACTAAGACCCTATTGTCACCAAGTTATATGTTCACACAAGTTATTCTTTTCTTATTTTTATGAATCAATCTAAAGGAAAACACACTTGCAAATAAAAATAAGTAAAAATGAGGCATTGGATCCTACCTTTAATTCTATGCATATGAAAAGGAAACTAGAAAATCAATTAGAGACACTTAGAGTTGGAGCGACCACCAACCAAAGTGGATGTGTGGCTCTTCACTCACGTCTTACCGTCTCTCTTTGCCCTCTAGTTGGAATACAACTAAGATCACACAGAAAACTTGTGAAAAAAACTATGCTCTAATCCATTTAGCACCTCCCCAACAACGATGCCAAAAATGTTCGTGGAATTATATGTATTCTAATTCCAACATATAATTACTGAATCAAGGATCGTAAGATTTATAGATGCAAGATAAAGAAATGAAGGAGTAGAGCCTATTCTAGCCTATGCTAATAATTAACACTAAAAAGAATTAATCACTAAGCATTGTCACTTGTCATTGGACTGTGGGACTCTATCACTTATCATGTTTTGAACCATAATATTTCATTAACAATGTTCATGTGGTTTTATATATGTAGCTTATTAGGTCTTGAGACTTCAGTAGTTTTAATCCTATAATGATGAAAACCCATTAACCATACTGCAGAAAAGTAAATGCCGACAACTATATGCGAAAGCGTGCGGGGAAAGTAAAGAAAACAAGACAATAAACTACAAGAAATGCATTAACAAACTATAAAAAATAAATGCTAAGCAGGCTTAGAGATATACTGTAGGCTCTTATTCGCTTTAAGAATCTTTATCAAGTAGTTGCAAAGCTTCAATCAATTAAAGAATCCTAAATTGCAAATTACATATTTTTTTAATACTCTATTCTAGTAAAGAACCTAGTACCAAATTAAGTACAGAAATGCTAATTTGAAATTCTGAATAAGTGCTGAATTAAGGAAATTTTGTAAATTGAAATTCTGAATATTAAAATGTGTTAAAAAACCAATTTAAATTTGTTTGATTCTTAAGCTTTAGAAAAATCAATTTGAATTTGATCATAATGCATTCTAATTAATAGATATGGAAATAGAGTAATAAATCTAATACTATGTGAAATACGAAGCTAATGAAAAATTGGAAAGAACAAAAAATAAAATATGCAATCAAATGGAATTCTCTTCTTAAACCTAAAGAGAAGTACTAAACACTAAATTGAAAGCATGAAAGTGAATACATCTAAGTTTTAGTTAACATAAATTCATTGCAAAATAAAACTAAATTGCTAGATGTAATATTAATCTACAAAACACATGAAGCAGAGCAACACTTACCAACACTGAGGGACCCTTCCCAGAAGATTAGTGCTACTAAGAAAATCTAAAATCAAGCTAAGAAGATGTACCACAATTTGACAATCGTCAATTCTTTATTCACTTAAAAAATCTTTGTTACAAATCAGTTCTCTAAATCTCTCCAAAAACTGATGATTGATCTCTTCTATTACAATAATGAAAAACCTCTTTCCTCTACCCTTTGAGGATTTATTTATACATAAAATCCATTGAGGAAGGATAATATCCAATCCACTAAACCCAGAAAACGAATTTACAACTTTAGAGGAAAATCTCAAAACTTTGATTTTTGTGTAATTTTATACAAATTGGTGTTAAAGAACCAACCATATCTTCTCGACCATGGTGTATTTTTGGGATATTTTTTTATGTAGCCTAACTTGGTATATTGTAGAAAAAAACTATCTTGGAATTTCCTGATTCAATTCCATGATCTCGTAAATCGTGCATGAATTGGATTGTTTATATTTTTTTGCCAATCTGGGTTTTTGCAATAAATTTTGTACAAAACTACTTCAAAGAACTAGTTAACTTTCAAACAATATCTAAGTTTGGAAAATTGTTTGATATAAAAGTAAATTGTTAGGTTCTGAAATAACATATTTTCCATATTCTTGATATTCGCCATCATATGCATGGAAATCGAGGTAGAACATGGTAGTTTCAAAATTGTTACATTTTTTTGGTTGTATCTTAAATCATGTGCTAGGATCTCACATGTGAGATAGGTATATTCCAAAGCTTGCACCAACATTTTAGGTCCAT